>Ga0126342_10009650_pt1 | contig 17297 bp, 13 predicted proteins | sample Cyp1metagenome_FD_92528 | JGI IMG/M metagenome (GOLD analysis project Ga0126342, IMG submission 92528) | Coral microbial communities from Lord Howe Island, Old Settlement Bay, Australia - Cyphastrea 1 metagenome | ecosystem: Host-associated > Invertebrates > Cnidaria > Coral ... | reverse complement strand
TGGTTGAGGTCCGGCAGGGAACACTGGGCGTGGATGGTCGTGGTTGAGGTCCGGCAGCGAACACTGTGGATCGCGAGTCGCAGTTGAGCAGGAGGACGAGGAGGACAACGAGGACGAGGAGGAGGAGGACGAGGCAGGAGGAGGCGGAGGAGGAGGAGGAGCAGGAGGAGGAGGAGGAGCAGGAGGAGCAGGAGGAGGAGGAGGACGAGGAGGCAACTGACATAAAATCTAACAACCCTCACCTGGCAGGTGGGGAAAAATGTAGAGGCAACTCCTGTTCCACATTTCCAGTTTTTGTAAAATCTCTATAATTTGTAAATATTTATGCACATGAATGTTGACAAACCCCAAAACCTCTAAAGAATGAGGAACCTACAGTTTCAGCCACGCTCCCACTACAAAATCAAGAGCCTGTCCTTGCACACCCTTGCAGGCACTTAGGCTGTCCAAAAAAATGGTTTTGACGGACCTCTACAGAATGAGGAACCTGCCACAAATATAGCAAGAGGTTTTCTCTACAAAATCAGGGCACCCAATCCCATTTTTTTGGTGCACTTTTATGATTTTCAGAAACACTAAAACCTCTACAGAATGAGGAACCTACAGTTTCAGTCAACTACAAAATTGTCCCTCTCCAAAATCAGGAACCTGTAATTGCATATCCTTGCAGGCACTTTTAGGCTGTCCAAAGAAATGGTTTTGGCGGACCCCCGGGGGTCCTGATAATGGAGTGGATTTTTTGGGGGGGATAAAAATTGACACTTCCACTAAAAGAACTCACCTCCGGAAGGCTCATCTAATCTTTTTGGAGCCAGGACTTTAGAGACTAGTCCGAAGATTGCCTTGATCCAAGACCAGTCTCCTATTTCTGGAGCCTTTTGCAGCCTTGTGACCAGCAAACAAATGAAAACCAAGAAGGAACGACAAGATGTGGGCTTGGTGGGTTGATCATTTCCAAGCGGGGGAAAGACCAAGACCCCACCATGGCTGAAAACGCAAAAAACCTCGTAGCCGCGAGCTAATCATACCTGGTTCACAGAAAAACATGCTCGTCAGTTTGTATCATCCCGGCATTTTTAGGCTTACACATATTTTTTGAACGCCCTGTTCGAACATGTGAGATCACCAACTCATTTCAGGTCACCTCCTGTTTTTTTTTTGGTATCAATTTCACCCAGCTTCGCCCCATCCAACGAAGCCACGTCCAGGACGCCCAGGGACTCAGATTTTGAGGTGGGCCGTTTGAACTCCAAATGATGCAGTCGATGTCGCAACTTCATGGCCATCGCCTCACGGCGATAGAAGCTGTGTAGGATCTCACAGTCTGGAAACAGTTTATTAGATGTTGCCAGGAACCTACATGCATATATAAAAACATATAAAAACAAAATAAAACAAACATCTAAATATTGTATATATATATACATATACATATATGTGTATACAAAAAGTATTCATATATTACAGTATATTGTCTATATATAAAAGAGATTGCAAAAGATTACAAATGACAAATGCATGATTGTGAATGCGTCTGCATTCTGTACATGACTTTCTTCCTGCGCATCTTCACTGGTGGATTTCAACGACGAGCTCACCTGTGGGAACATCCATAGAACCACAACGAATCATGGTCACATGGTCATTGCCTGTTGCTTTCACTGGGAAGAAAGCCGAAACAAAAATCCAGGCCGTCTGAACATGTCTCAAATATGCGTGCAACACCCTTCGTGTAGCGTGTAAAAATTGCACCAGGTTGGGCTGAACAACGAGGAAGAATTGAACCTTTTAAGCAGAGCATTCTCGAGCCGACCGACCCTTTGGTCGAACCTATGTCTGGGATTATTCGGAAACCAAAAAGTATTCTTCGGAAATTTACAGGTAAAACGCGGCCGACCGGAACGAGGACCCAAACTTTGTGCGAGCCTGCGCACTCAAGAGGCACTTTATGGAAACTTGCACGAAAACTTGCCGGGGCCCGCGGCGCAGACTTTGTGCGAGCTTGCGCGCTCGAAATGCACATCAACATGTCACATGCTGTCTGACGCGGAAATTTACAAGAAAAGTGCCGGGCCATAAGGCCGGGGACAACACCTTGTGCAAGCCTGCGCAGCCGAAATGCACGTGAACATGTCACAAGAGCCATTTGATACGGAAATTTAGAGGAAAAATGCCGTGCCCAGCTGGAGCGCTCTGATCAAGCACCGGCCTTTACTCCCATACTCCCATACTGTAAGAACCCCTCAGCGTGGACACACTGTTTGGGGAAAAATACATGAATTCCCTTGATTTTGTCGAAAATAGGCTACCCCAATCTCATTTCATGATAAGTGTTGACAGTCATTTTCCCATTCAAGTGGTCATATATTAGTAATATCATGTCATATTAATATTGAAATCAGCAATTTCATAATCAACAGACATATACAAATGAAAATTGTCCATTCATCTTGACATATAATTATTCATCTTAAAAACAAATATCGCTATATATCATTTTCATAGTCAACAGAAATATATATCAATAATCAACAATAATATACTGGTTGGTGGTTTCAACCCCTCTGAAAAATGATGGAGTTCGTCAGTTGGGATGATGACATTCCCAATATATGGAAAAATAAAAGTCATGTTCCAAACCACCAACCAGTATATGTTCCATTCATCTTGATATGGTACATCCTGATCTTCCCCGGGCATGAACCCCGCTGCCCGTTGCGTTTCAAGGCCCGGCCTTCAACTTGATGGGATTGATCACGGCGGCCCGGCCCCCCGCAGCGTGAAGGTCCTGGCGATGCGAAGAAGCATCCACGACTTATCAGTGGTGTGAAAATTTGACAAACTGCGATGTACTATGTATGGTACACTATCTGATGGTATACACTATCTAGTGGTATATCTGTGGTGTACTATAATAGATGTACTATAATAGTATATGTACTATATAGATATATAGTATACTATATAATGGTAATTCACTATTATATTAGTATACTCATTAATGTAATGATTTAATAGTATATTAATAGTGAATTACTCTGAATTACTCATTATGTAATATAGTACCATATTCTTTTGGGTAAGCCGTTTAACAGCTACATTGTTCTACTAAAACAACGAATGATTCTGTCTACCCACTTTTATAATGTGGTACAACTGATTTAACTGTGTGTGAACGCAAAATGGATGGGATTTAGCTGGATGTGATTTCACCCAGCTAGCAACAGTGATGCATAACTAACGTTCTTTAACTACTATTACATCATCTACAGCTTATTCATGCTTATTTTATGAGCTATAACTGAAGGGATTTTAGAAAGTGCGTTATGATATGCTTAATTTCAACTAAATAACTCGCATGCACCCAAGTACGCATGCCATAGTCTTACCAAATCAGTTTCAAGCCCATCCAGGCATGGATCTGCACACATTGGGCCCCCAAAATGAATAGAAGAAATGCAAAAATTAGCAGGGTTTCTGGTGAAAGGCAATGTTTGAGGCAAGGAATTGAAACTTCCCAAATCAGAATTAAAACCGACCATAAATCTGTAACCATCATTGGATTTGTGGACAATCAGTAGAAAAAATCAAGTTGAGTTTTCTCTGGAGTGGCGCTGCCGGTTGAAATGGCATGGACGCCACCATTCAATCCACCATCATCATAACCAATCTTTGAACAAAACGACAGGAATTCCAGCTAGGATGGCGCCCATGGTTGGAGTTGGCCAACCAACATTATAGTCACTGTATTCCAAGTGCCAAAAATGCTCCCGCAGGGCATATGTTTTTCGATGTTTTCCCATAGGATTTGGAGATTTCCCCAACAAAAAAACGCTTGGTAGAATTTTGTGGGCCCCCGAAGGGGCCCCCTTGGGGGGCCCCTGAGCTTCTCATACAAGTCCCATACTGGCCTGCCAGTCATGATCTCTCGCCCTAAGGCGGCCGCGGCGGTGCTAGAATGAGAGCCCACAGGCACCAAAAATCGTTATTTTTCAATGGCTACAAAGCCGTTTCGAAATCTTTCAATGTTCAATAAACATCATGTAACCTCTGGTAATTTAATATGGCTATTGAAAATTGCCCATTTATAGTTAATTTACCTATTCAAGATGGTGATTTTCAATAGCTATGCCAGGTTTACCAGAAGGTATATCATCACCATCCGTGACCATTGTGAAAAGTATGGATGATTCTTCCCAATATATGGAAAGTCATAAAACATGTTCCAAACCTTCAAGCAGTTTTTCGATGTTCAATAAACATCATGTACCCTCTGGTAATTTGTTACATAGCTATTGAAAATGGCCCATTTATGTTAGTTTACATAAGGTTTACCAGATATTGTTTACCAGCTATATAGGTAACTAGATCCATATACCAGGTTTACCTGTTTAACTGTATCCATATCTGCCAGAAATCAAGGCCCCCCTTCCATATCGGACCGAGCTCTCAAACGATTGGCGTCCCGTTGACCTCGGAATGGTGGACGATACCTCCACGGTTATATACCACAGTCACTCTTCAGCAAAGCTTCGTTTCCCCCCAGTTGATTGGTGAACTATGGTTATATCATATCACTACTATGGTTAACTATGCTTAACTATGCTTAACTATGGCTAACCGTAGTGAAGTCCACGTTTTTTGATGGTCAACTCTCCCAGTTGGTTTGGTCAAATCCCATTTTTTTTTGTTTGAATCTCCATGTTCCTTTGTTCAGCATGGTCAGCCCCTTCATTAATCCCAAAATCGATTTTTTTGGATTGCAAAGTGATGAGACGCAGCCAATTCTTATGAATGGTTATGGATAAAAACCCTTGTTCCCTGCAGCAAAGTAGCTGACTAGAGGGTATTCACATATCATTGTTACACAGTTCTTATTGATTTTTCTCAGTTTTGGTCAGTTTTGGTCCCCAAACAATTGTCAAACTATAAAAGTTAGACTAACATACTAACCCAATTAACCCCTCCCCCAAAAAAAAAACTGCTGGGTACCCCCCGGGCCAGTCTTCCACCAGCTAGGCTTCCCAGGCTCTGCCCGTGGACTGGTCTTCACCAAGGGAGCCTTCAGGGACATGGCTGCCGTCACCTCGCATGGTGCTGCCAGGCTGAGGGGATGGAGTTTCGAAAGCGAACTCCAAAAAAATATGTCCAAAGATCAGCTTTGAAAAAAAAAACTCTTTGAATCTTTTTGAGGTAAACACCTCAAAGATCAACTGCTAGTCCTACAAGGGCTTTTGACTACCCATAGCTAAGAGGACTTGAGCCCCCTAAAAGCGAACTTCCGCCCCCGATGAAATGCTAATTTATTAATTGATCTTTTGACTTTCCTTTGAAAGCACAAACCCCGTCGCCCGGACTGCAACATTGAGGATTCCCCGTCGTCGAACATGAGAAGAGAAATTGCAGAAAATACTTTTGAAAATACTGCGTATACGCAGTGTTTTCTGCTTTCGGGTTCAGAGTTTTCAGGGTTTTAGGATTTTAGGGTTTAGGGTTCGTCGTCTGGTAAATACCAAAACACTGGCCCTGCGCAGGCTTTTTGAGCAGGTCCAAGGATAATATTTGAACTCCATTCTAACCTTGCGGGCAAACCGTAGGGTCTTGCCGTAACTTTTTGATACGTTTGGGCAATTTTGAGCTCTACCCCATGACTCAGAACAGCAGTAAGAACAGAACTTCAAAGTTTGCATCCAAAATCTCAAAGAAAACCCAAGTAAAAATCACGTGATTCAAGTCTCGTGGGTTTCCTCTTGTCAAACATCTACCCTCCAATCAAACGTGGCTGGGAAATTCTGTGTAAACGGAGGTTTCAATGGGAGAATCATCAATGGATTTTCCAGCAAACCATATTGGAATATTGGAATACCGCCAATACCGCCGGGTACCCTCTGGTAAACTAACATAGCTATAGAAAATCAGCATTTTTGATAGGTAAACCATCTATTTCTATGGGCCATGGCTTCCATAGCTATGTTAGTTTACCAGAAGGTAATTCAACTGGCCAATCTTGAACCTTTGTCATTTGTCTTTGACCCAGGCCCTTTTTTCCGGAGACAACTGTGAATGATGGGGCTCAGGCAGCCACGATGTCGCTGCAGTGCTTGGGGAGACCCAGGTCAATCATAGGACATGACTCGATGTATTCCACCCACAAGAACATAGGACCCATGAACGGTAGATTCTTAGATAGCATTATTCGGGTTGTTATATTTAATTATCCTTACCTCATGATTTCATATAGTTTCCAGGTGTCCAACATTGTCCAACTGTCCTACCTATTTCGGGATTGTTATCAATACCTTGAACCCAAACGATGCGCCAAATTTGGGTATATACAAATTCAAAGAGGTGTATCACATCATATTCTGGTCGAATTTTTGTATGATATGGCTAGGTTGGTATCCACGAATATGATAATAGATATATATATATATGCATATATTATTGTCTATACTACAGATACATGTACATATGTATAGTATTGTATAGTAGCAGCATGCAATGACCCCAATAGGCATCGTTTCTGGCTGTTTTTCCACATTTCGCCCGCTTCTACCAGGGAACTTAGGGACAGGCACCCGCCCTGCGTGGCCAGCAGGCCAACAGTACGTCGCTATGGAGACGACGTCTCTTTGAAAGGTCAGCGTTGCGGAGCCGAAAGTTGACTGGTTGGTGATTTCAACCATCTTGAAAAATATGAGTTCGTCAATGGGAAGGATGACATCCCATATATGAAATGGAAAATAAAACATGTTTGAAACCACCAACCAGATATATTCTCCCATTATCAACCATTATCAACCATTATTAACCATTATTAACCATGGTTTTTCACCCAGTAATCTTTGAGACCACCAACCAGATAATGTGGCTTGGGTTTGTCCGAAAACCTCGAGGACGCCAAGGACGTTGGACAATACCATTTGGTCAAAGCGGAATACTGAGGAAACATGCTGACTTCACCCGTCATCGGATGTGGAACCGTGGAACCGTTGTGAAACGCAAGATGTTTCGTTTCTAGTTCCGTGGTCAACATGTCTGTGAACAGAAGAACAATGTAAAACAAGGTGATTTCACAAACATAAGACTGGAAATAGAACCATAACAACGGGATATATGGTGGGAAACCTGCGCGAATGCCAAGGGAACCATAGGGAACCTATTCAACTTGGGACCGAGGTTTGAAACATGCATGGCGCGCTCGCTGGCGCAGCGATAAACTTCAGAAGTGTTTTTTACATCGCCAGGAGTTCTATCCCAACTTATGGGAATTTCTCAGTTTTCACCATTGTTTCGCCACCTTTTCAGATTTTTTCACCATGTCATGATGTCTCGGCATTTTTTCATCATGTTTAACTATGCTTTTGGCCATGATTCATCATTTCTCATTGTCAACAATTGTCCTTCACTCCAACTTGCACCCCCCAAGCGTCCGGTCTTTGGACCGGTGCCCACACTTTTTGCCGCCCGCCCAAGACGTCACGACCGGCCAAAGGATCTCCACGGCTTTGGTGGAGCATGGATTGAACTTCAATCGATCAACAGTAGGCTGTTACGTAAATGGTGATGGGATAATCCATAGTTAACCACAGACCATAGTTATTAAATGTTACCCTCCAGTAAATTAACATAGACCCTGCCAGTTGTCGGGGTTGGAAGATTAGTTTCCACTAAAAACATGTTATTTTCAGGGTCAACATGTTTTTTTTAAACCAGAGGGTAATATGTGGCTTATTCAGTACCATGGTTATAGCTTAATAGCCATGGTTACCCTCTGGTAAACGTTTACATAACTATGGAAAGATCCACCATGCTATTCATGGGAAAACTCACTATTTCTATGGCCATTTTCAATATCTTTTTGTATGTTTACCAGAGGGTAATAAGCATAGTTCACCCATGATCCTCCAAGCAGATGAACTTCGTAAAAATCCACTGGACCCGGTTTTTTATGGAACATGCCATGGGGATGTCATAAGAAAATATCATGGGAAATCATGGGGGAAATACATGGGACAATCATATCGGAATATGATACAATATGGTGATATATATATATATGTATAAATATATATATATGTATAAATATATATATATATGGCGATTCAATATCATGTGGAATATGTAGAAATCACCATATTGTGGATACATATGTGATTCTCTCTCTCTCTCTATATATATATATAGACATGTGGAATATGTCGTAGCAATATCTATGGTGATTCAATATCATGGGAATATCATGAGCCAATTGTTCCAGCGTGGATAATAAACATTATACAATATGGGGATATATGTAAAGCCTATATGGTTTATCATGTAAATTTTTCTCGCTGGCTACTCCCCGAAAAAAGGGATATAATATTGATATAATGATGGTATACTTCAATCGATTCAACATTGGGATCATTGGGTAAGCACGTATAAAAATTAGAGCTGGGACAATGGTCTGAGATGGAGATAAACCGGGTAAACCATACATGGCTAATCTTAGATACCCTGCTGGCGCGCAAAGATTCTCAACAGATTAGTGCGTATCGGAGTACTCATCCAAGCTTGACCCGGAATACCCTTCGGACATCGCTAACATTATCTAACCTGCCAGTGGAACCCCCATGGGTTTATCTCATGTTGTATCATTTGAAATTGGTACGTAGATTGCTTTGCCAATTCAACATGGTATTTTTTCAGTGCAATGTTTAGTTATTACTAGAGAGTAAACCTCCTGGTGATGGCAACACCCCCAAGCCACATGTTCTTCATCTTCCCCACTGATAAAGTTGGCCACCCAGGATTCCCATTCGTCAATTAGACTAATGTCATTTTTTGAGCCTATATTGGGGGTGTGCCAAAATGGTGGTACCCCCAAATCATCCAAAAGTAGATTATTTGTGTTGAAAACATAGTTTCGGGGATCTCCCATTTTAATATGTGTCGATGCTCATTTAAAACATATGCAAGTGTGCTGTCGGTTCCCTAGACCTTAACAATCCACTTGGTAGCTGCACTGTCCTACCTGAAACAACCATGGTCACGTGAATTTCTGACTCACCTGTGGAACGATTTTATACACTTTTGAATGATGGATTGCAAATGACGGCAGCGTCCATGGTCGTTTCAAATACAATACTTTGATGGGCCACGGGGGTCGAGGTTCAGGTACAGCAGCACTAGATGTTTATGACCTCACCGTAGATGGCTAGTTCGGATTGCGGACATCCCAAATGGCCAAACCAATCTGATTTAGGACCCAAGACACATGCTAAGACTCAGGAATCACAGGATAATTCCTGGCCCATCAAAGTACATCTCCGAATCTTCCCAGCCCCACAGCAACCTGGTGATGCTGCGAAACTGGCATTCCAATAGGCCCCTCAATGTCGGGGTTGCGCCTGCGCTGCAGGTTCATATCGATAAAGCTATAGTTCTTATTGGGTGCACATCAATGGGCCTAGCCCCAAGAAAATGCGGATATCACTGGGGTGTATCTAGGCCAGTGGCTCTTGATCTGTAGCCTGGGGTATCTTTACCTGAGAAAAAATAGAGAAAAACTAGTTCTCATGGGGACAATACAACCATTCATAGGGATATCACTGGATAAACATAGTGAGATAATCTCTGGATTCATTTTGATTGCTGTTAACTTGAGAACTTTCGCTGAGATGTGATAGGGTCCTGATACGCATATACATATATATATATATACATATATATACACATATGTATATATATACACATATATATATATACACATACATACATACATACATACATACATATATGTTAATATATATATATATATATATTATAAAATATAAACGGAGACATATGCACAACACATCTCTGACAATATACAATATCCAATATCTATTAAATCAGACAAAAACATGGAACCCACTTCTTCACGATCTGGCAAGCCCTGACTGATTGCTGGGTACTTGTCATATGGGTAGTGGCTGCAGAATAAACAGTTCTACAACTGGTTGGTGGTTGACCTACCCCTCTGAAAAATGATGGAGTTCGTCAGATTGGATCATCATCCCAACTATTGGGGAACATAAAACATGTTCCAAACCACCAACCAGATCACTGTCTTCCCACGAATGGGGAATCAACATCCCCATGGGATTTTGCGGCCCTATCCGTGGCGACAGCTCCCCCAGTGTGATCGGTGGCCAATCCAAGTCTGAGCGTTTTGGCCAAGCCATGATTTTTTCAAACAGCAATCCCTTATCCCTCACCAACCCTCCAGTAATTCAATGTAGGCTTGGAACACCCATTATATATATATATATATAGTTGTGCAAATTTCCTAGGTGAATTTACTTTTTTTCATCTCCATTTTCCATTTGCTAGTCCACTGGAGGGAGGGTAACACGTCATCTGCTGGTAACTTTGCATGATTTTTGCATCATGGTGCGTTGACTACCCCATTAAGATCTATTCAGTATCCATGTATAACTCCAAATCCCCACACTAATCCTAGTTGGTGGTTGACCTACCCCTCTGAAAAATATTAGTCAGCTGGGATCAATATTCCCAATATATGGGGAAAAATATATGGAAAGTCATAAAAGCCATGTTCCAAATCCCCAACCAGAATCTATATTGAATGCCATAGATTTCTACAACTTACACACTCTGGTAATCAACCGCGGCTGGAAAATCCCGGAACAAAACACGGAGAAAACGGAGAGGTCAGGACCGTTCCAGCCGTTGGTTTATGACTACCCTCTGGTTATGACTAACGGTTAGCCATGGAAAGATCCACCATGCTATTAAGAACGGTAAACCATCTATAAATTTATAAATGGGTCATCTATACCATGGCTATGTTAGTCATAACCAGAGGGTAAACCCATCAACATCATTAACTCTTGGGGTGGACAGCGGCTTCACCCAGCACCTTGGCTTTGGGATGCCAAAAACCTGGCGATTGACGTCCTTGCCACACACCCGGTGGGCAGGTCCTGGGCGTGCTTTGCACACGGAAAGCCGGGGAAAGCTGAAGAAAAGCGAGATGGATATGGAATGATATGGATGGAGACATATGGATATGGATCAATACCTATTATATACTATTAATACCATTTTTAGTGGGATGAACATCCATTTACCAGCTATTTTGATGTTCACCAGGGGTACAAGGTTTTGACACACTGCCATATGGATATAGGATATATAGGGGGTTTCCTACTAAACTAGGGTTACACCAAATCATCCAAGTCCAAATCACGTTAGACTGTTAGACACCATGCATTGGTATAGGACCACGGTGACGACTGGGCAAAATGCGGTGGCCGCAGCATCCGCACGGAGCGGTGCCATTGGACTTGGATCTCGCAGGGGGCCTCGGTTCATGGAGATGTTTGATCGATTTGTGGGACCATGATATACTCATTGGTGACCTACCCCCCTAAAAAATATGAGTTCGTCAGATTGGATCATCATCCCAACTATTGGGGAAAATAAAAAAACATGTTCCAAAGCACCAACCAGTGGGGATCATTGGACTTTTTCAGGAAAACAGAAAGATACTGTGGATGTCCCATTATTCATAGGGTTTCAACCATCCAAGGTTTCAACCATCATAGGGTTTCAACCATCCAACTTTTTCAGATATTTATAGGGTTTCAACCATCCAAGGTTTCAACCATCATAGGGTTTCAACCATCCAACTTTTTCAGATATTTATAGGGTTTCAACCATCCGTTTGGTGGTGCAGGATTTCTTCCACCGTATCATGTTTGAAACCACCAGTGTAGGCCTGAAACAATCACTTGGAAAGATACTTTTCCACTGGGAGCTGGAAAAAAAAAACGGCTTGAAACAATTGGATTCTTCATCATCTTTTTCAAGCTGCATTGAAAACAAAGGTTTCAGATGCGGAGGTAATAACAACTAAATGCCCACAACATTGCACAAGAAGCTACACTTGTAATCATAAACATGTAGGATCGTAGAAACCTAGTATAAGCGCCATTTTCTGGAATGTTCCTTCAATGATCTGATAGCCATAAACGTCTTGCAACGTGATGAACAACATTCGCAGCAAGAACCACATAGGGATGGGTCAGACTTCAAGACCCGATGTTTTACTTGTTTTGAACGTTTGTCAATGTTTTTCATTGCTGTATGATGTTTAATGCGTTTCATTTTCAAACATCTTCCAATATGATTTCAAACATTCGAAATCATTGGAATACAATATTTTGAATGTCTATATCAATGATAAAAAAAAAGGTATTCCAATGATTATAATCATGTTTCATTGACATATATAATTACATACATATATATATATATACAATTTAGCACATAAATGCAATTTTCCATACTCTCTGGTAAATTAACATAGACCCTGGCAGTTGTCGGGGTTGGAAGACTAGTTTCCATTAAAAATTGGTGATTTTCAGGGTCCAACTGTTAATTTACCAGAGGGTACCATGTTTTTGACATGTTTCATACCCGGACTGGCGATTCCCTCTTGGCCCGAAAACTGGCAGCTGCCAGGCCTCACCATCCTGAGCCACAGGCCCCAGCGGTGTTTACGGTGATTTAGGGGTGTGGGGTACCCCAAGTCATTCAAAAATCTATGGTTAATGGTGATTAATAGTGGATTAATGGCGATTAATGGTGGTGATTAATGGCTAATAGTGAATTAATGGTGATTACCCTCTGGTTCTGTCAAAATAGCTATTGAAGCCATGGCCCAGTCGAAATAGTGGATTTACCCATTGAATATGGTGGATCTTTCCATAGTTATGTAACAGTTTACCAGGGGGTATGGACATTCGGTTTAAATACGCATAATATCATGATATCGAAGATCATGGAAAATCCATGACACTATATATGTAGATGTTCTTTAAACTATTCAATGAGATTCATGTCTGGGCTCTTGATGCAATCAGGATGAAAATCAAATCAACAGAAAAAATCTTAAGATGGTTTGCAATGGTTTGCATGAATTGAAATTGGGAGGTTGAATTTCCAAAGTGCAATCACAGGTAGCGCATCCTAGCTCTTGTTGGTTTGACTGCTGTGTGTGGGTCCATGAACTAAATCATTCAGATCGGGGAGCCTGCTCCAACTTCTGGTCATCTTTAGATCTCCAGTTCTGCGATGAAAATTCGAACAACACAACAAACATCTCAACTTCACTTTTAAAGTTTAATTATATAGTAAAGGTCTCAAGTTCTGTGTTTCATATCCACTCAACTTAAGAACTCCCCGCGTTTGGCCCCCCAGCGATCTGAATGGTCTCCGCTCCTGCCGAAGCTCGGTGGCCCAGAAAACGACAGCTCAGTTTAGATTTAAATGGTGATTTAATGGTGATTAATATGGGAATATCTATGGTTAATGGTGATTAATAGTGAATTAATGGTGCTTTATGGTGGTTCTTAATGGCTAATAGTGAATTATAGTGAATCATATCATGGTGATTAGCTGATTAGGTAATTCATTTAACAAAGCTATTGAGAAATGGTCAGGGAAATGGCTCATTTTTAGTTGATTTACCCATTAAACATGGTGGTTCTTCCATAGTTATGTACACGTTTACCAGAAGGGTAACTAATAACTCTAATAACTGCGGTTTATGATACTCAGAACTACTTAGAACTATCATATTCATGGGCTGGAAATAGACCAACAAGTCCAACAAGCATCACTGCAAGAGGCCACATTGTATACATATATGCCCATATGTTACATGAGCTTGAAATGAGTTACCATCTGGTTATTTAACATAGCCATGGAAAATCACCATTTTTAATAGGTAAACCATCTATAAATGGGCCATTTTCCATGGCTATGTTAAATAACCAGGGGTATAGATATTTGTAGGCGCTTGGTCCCATACGAAATAAGTATGGGCGCACATATGAAATCAAACAGATGAACGTCCTCCAAAAAAACGACACACCCACACACAAATGTTTCACAGATCTTCCCGGGCACGTTCACGTAAATATGGGAAACTCCACCACTTAAACAGTAGAGTCAGTAGAGTTTTTCCATATCATTATGTGTACATCATCCCCCTGGGTATAAAAACCAGTTGGTTCCCAGCTTTGTAAAGTACAATCAAGTACAATCTACTGGTTACCAGTGGGTTGAAGCCTACAGAAGTGGTACAGCCATACAATTATAATGATATGGAAAAACTAGATAATTTTCATATCATATAATTATCATTATACATCCATATTTCATGAAATCCATATCATTTCCACACAATTTCCTCCGGAAAGCCATGGCTTTTCTGGCTTCCGGACGTTCCAGGGTGAACTTCACCGCTGCCACCCGCTGGAGGACCTGGAGTCACCATGGGGTGCTGTTAACCATCAATCTATATGGCTGGTTTATGCCACTTTACTATCATTATGAACCATGGAAAGAGCTGGTTTGTGACATGGAAAATGACACTTTATGATGGTTTATGACACTTTTCTAACCATGGAAAATCAATACATGAATCCCAATGATATTTCTGAGAACTATATGAGAAATATATCTAGAAATTTAAAAGATCCGAGTTTTGAGATTTTGTTTGGGGCTAACATGGCAATGAGAAATCCATTGAAATGGATGTTTTCATGGAAAGCCTCATCTTCTGCAAGCTCTCTATGCGCTGCAGGCTCTTTCATCGACACAGGAAATATTGTAATCAGTCAGCTCTGACAGGAATTCAGCGGGAGTTATGACAGAATTGAAATTATGAACGCATCAAAGGTCAACCTTCTGCAAAGCTCCGTGGAATTGTTGCTTGTCAATTTCACCATTGAGTAGCAAGTCGAGGTTACAACAGGCCCAAACGGGCCGGAGTTCAATTCTTTGGGGTGAACTAACCCACTGGGAAGGGACACCGGAGGTACAACCAGTAAGGCGAATTTTAAGCTGGTAACAAGTGCTGGATAGTGCTGGTTGATCAAGGGGTTTTGAACCCAACATATTGAAGATAAGATGACGTGAACCATAAATTCCGGCTGTAGCAACCCCAAAAACGATAGGACAACAACTGACAACAACATACTAACCAGCAAAATCGCAGTAAGTTCATGGTTCCAGCTTTTGGGGCCGGGCTTAATTATTGTAGTCCAAACACGGGGGATGATTGAATCAATGTTAAACTGTGAAAAACAGTTGGCCACACTTCAGATCGCTTGGAAATCAGGAGTTTACTGAGTTTACTTCGCCCAAAACAGCAGTGTTAGGCAACTTCCAGGATCATGAAGCCATGAGATAGTGACATCACCACGACCAAAAATAAACTCCTGCACCATTGCAATGACCGTTTTCCCACATGGTTGCCGTTGGATTTTGCACGCGAAAGCACATACATATTCAGACATATTCTCAGTATTTCCCAGTTTTCTCAGTCAGTGTTAATTTAACCCTGCGGAATTCAATATCATTCAAAATTTTATTGTGGAACATTGCCTGTTTTTGGCCCCTGAGCTTTTCAAGCCACCACCACAATTCAATCTGACCAGTTTTTGACCATGAGCAACTGAGATTTGCTTGCCAGGACTGGTGGGTTTCCCTTTGGAAAAACAAACAATCACCTCAAACAAATTCAGAATAAACCTTCACAAAATTAAACGTACTGTGTATGGTTGCGAAATCCTGCAACAGCTGGTAGACGGTTGTGAAATCCTGTGAAATATCACGGAATATCGCATTATTTCCAGTGCTTCGTAGTTGCTTCTTGCATCCATACTATGCCTCAATTCTATCTGGTGATATATCCAGCATCACATAAGATCGAAAAAATATCCATGGTTTCAACCCCTCTGAAAAATATGTAAGTCAGTTGGGATTATTATTCCCAACTATTCCCAATATATTATGGAAACTATTTTAACTGTTCCAAACCACCAACCAGATATATGTAAGATTATTAGTGATATTGTTATGATAAACCATGAGATTACCATATTAATTACGATATATCAATTACCAAACCACCAACCTGTCATGTTGTATCCCCATGATCTCCCCATGTCGGTTTATGCCACCACTGCCCGCGCCGCGGTGGCGGACGAGCCGTGCACCTTGGCACGACCACCAGCCATCACCTTGGCCGAAGCTTCGAACAGACATTCTTTGAATAGTTCATGGATGGTTAATGGTGATGAATAGTGAATTAATGGCGATTAATGGTGGTTATTGATGGCTAATTGTGAACTAATCTGGTTGGTTGGTCTATACTTCTCTTGAAAATATGAGTTCGTCAATGGGAAGGATTATATCCCATATATGAAATGGAAAATAAAACATGTTTGAAACCACCAACCAGATATATGCAAGATACGTAATATTCAAATTAGATTGAGAACATATTACTAGGTATATTGGTGACTAGTTGGCAAGTTAGGATGGCAAGTCCGATGGCTTTGCTCCGCAGAAGGATTGAATCAGCCAAATCAGCTGTAGACTGGGGCCTGATGGTGCTGGTAAAATGGTACCGACGTTTTCCCCCCGACACACTGTGGGTGGAAGAAATCTTGTATGAGGGAAGGGATGTGGTTTATATCATGATTGGTAGGGTTTCAACCATCCAAGGTGGCTTAGGATTTCTTCCACTCACAGTATTATTCTTTTGGGACAAAGCCAATTCTTGAAGGTCAATATGCGAATATATGCGATATATCATCATACATGCCCATTATTATTGCTGGTTACTGTATCCATATTGTCCACACATGTCAGATCTTTTCCACATTGAATTTTCCCGATGGAAATTGCTCCCATTACCCTCCTGTAACGTGACAGAACTATCAAACTGCTAAATCGAGACGTAAACTATATCAAAGGCAAATTTTTAATAGCAACCTCTCACTATTTTCATTTCCGAGGGTATATGTATAAATCATATCATAAAATTCATCTAATTCTCTTTTAAGTAAAATATATATGCAAATCATTAAACAATCCTCTAATATTTCATCTCTCTGATCTTCCTCCCCTTGATTTTCCCCGTGGCTCCTGGCCCAGCCAAAGGCGCAGGAGTTGGAGAAGGCGATCTGGGCAAATCTTCGGAGTAAACTTATGAAGCAGTAGAATAAAAAGGGATTTCTATATATAAATTATATGCGCCTGTAATTTAAATACATATAATCATATAATCACACACATATAATCACATATATATATATATAATTATCATATGAACTACGTATATATATATATATACATATATATATACATATATATATATATATATATATATATATATATATATATATATATATATATATATATATATATATATATATATATATATATATATA
>Ga0126342_10009649_pt1 | contig 17298 bp, 17 predicted proteins | sample Cyp1metagenome_FD_92528 | JGI IMG/M metagenome (GOLD analysis project Ga0126342, IMG submission 92528) | Coral microbial communities from Lord Howe Island, Old Settlement Bay, Australia - Cyphastrea 1 metagenome | ecosystem: Host-associated > Invertebrates > Cnidaria > Coral ... | reverse complement strand
TAGACACATATTTTCTATAATTCAATATTCCCCCTTAAAATGCATTCAAATTGCGAACATCACATGATATTATGTATATCAATGGAAGACTTAGGGGCATATACCAGATCTTTAGACACAAATGTTCTATAATTCAATATTCCCCCTTAAAATGCATTCAAATTGTGAATCGATGGACATACTGTCACCGACAGAATTATGGAAAAAAAAATAATTATGGAAACATTAATATGGAAAAAAAAAAGTTCGTAACTTTTCTATCATAGACAGGCGGCGCCTGTAAATTGAAACGTTTTTTTTTTTCATAATTCTGTTGGTGACTGTAATATAATTAATAACCCTGGTTCATAAGTTCGCAAGCAGCTTACAACCCCGCTTGATCTAGGTTTATAGGTTTGTCTGTGTTGCCTGAGGCAGGTCGCTCCCCCCGTCCAGAGTCTGAAGGGGTAGCACATTCAAGTACCTGTAGAACCTGCATCATCCTATTGTGAAAGGCTTGGAGATTTGGGATGTAGCCGCTATAGCCTTTATCAAACCAATAAATGTCAGATCAGAGCCCTTCCAAGCGGCCAACAGTGTGCTCATGGATGGGCCGTCCAGTGCAGCTTTCCAAAGGCCGAAGGAACCGAAGGAACCGAAGGGAAGGGCAACAGCCTCGCCGAATAAGCGACTGTTTATGACTGTTTGTCAAATCAAAACAACATGGACCGGGCATCATTCCCTTGAGATGCGTGCACTGCGTGCAGTTTGCAATACCTGTTGATACAACCCACTGCAACGGCTTGCGATCAGTCCTCCGACTCTTTTGCTTCCTCCCTTCGTGCAGCACTTGCCACTGCCTCTCAACATTGCTCCGAGACAGGAATGCCCGAGTTCTTCAAGTATCTTCAAGCTACAAAAAGAAGCTCGAACTCAGAAACACGGCACCAAAGGCATCAAATTGAATGTGTCTCACCTGCAACAAGCATTCAATGAACCAGGGCAGCAGTACACGAGCGCTCAGCTCGCCAGAAGCCAAACTGTGAAGGTCATTCACATCACTGCTCACCTGGTGCAACGACCCATGTTGAGATAACCATTGCTTTGCAAAACGAGTCCTAGAAGAAACATTTGGGGTCCACTCTGTGGCATCTAAGTACAAATTTATGGAGCAGCATGGAACCTTTCGAAACGAGTCTGTGATCAAAAAACATCCAAAAACATGGAAGCCTTTCTCCCTCAAAGAACTGCCGGGAGATGTTCACTATCTTTGTTACTGGCACAGGGCACCATTCCTAGGTCTCATTTTTGCACACTCGGTTCCAACCAAGGCCTGGCTCACATTCTCCGCCAACCATGCAGCAACTTGGCTGGAAGGCAAAGACCCACCTGACACATTGGCAGCATCGCTGTCGAGACTTTGAAAGTCGACCCGTTTTCGCGTTTCAAAGCTAAAATTGTGGCATTTCACATCCTTTCCACATCCTTTCCACATCCTTTCCACATCCTTTCCACATCCTTTCCACATCCTTTCCACATCCTTTCCACATCCTTTCGCATCTTTCCAGTATACTACCAATCCCCAATCGCCAATCTGATCCTCTGACAGCTGTGCAGCCGTGCGCCTGCATGTAAAAGCTCTTCGCCCACCCGGTCCAAGACATTGAGGTGACACAGCAATTCCAGTACCGAGGTCAGCATATCCAGCCGCGTTTCCACACAGAAGCTGAGCTGCGGCTCACCATCATCGTCAGCATCGGCATCCCGAAGGCCACTGAGTCCTGACAGGTCGGCATTGGTCATGGCCCCGGTAGCCCAGACTTTGCATCTCCAGATTCCTGGCAGACCCAGCAACTCTCTCCATGCCTTTCAGCACCACATCCAAAGACTCACTGTACATTTGTTGCATTGAAAAAAATGACATCGAAACATAAGAAAAAAGGGCAGGAAGCAGAATCCAACAAAGCATGGTGTGCTTGAAGCAGTTCTATGAAGTCTCTGGTGAGTCTAGTGGGATATGCTTCTTGCTCTAAGTATGGACATCATACTAGCTGCTCAAACCCTCACCACCCCAGGCAGTCATCACAATCTGATATCTACAGACGCACATACGCATAGACATCTGCACGATACTCCGGACAAACGTACGTAGCAACTGGTGCCGCCGGTGTCTCTCCTAAAGAGTTCAGCAACTCCACCTCCAAACTGCGGGCGACAAAGATGATGAGGGCTGCTTGAAGCTCTGGCTTTGCGATAACCTGCAGTGTTCCCACTTTTCATCAGGCATCCAGTAGACAGCCAAACCCTTTCCAAACCCTTTAGCTCTTGTTTCCAGCTGGTATCAAATGGGGATGGGTCAAAACCTATTAGTATCAATTTTAATGGGATGAACATCCATTTGCCAGCTGTTTTGTGGTTCACTAGGTACCAGGGTTATGACTCATAGCCAAATTTCAAACATGAACTTGCCAAGCATTTTGCCCCTGCCTTCTGCCCTCCGTCTTGCAAGTGTTCAAAATGCCTCGGATCCAACTGGCTCAAAACTGCTCTCTCCTTCCTAGCCTCTCCAAATGGAAAGCCCGGGAATTCATCAATCTCTGACCCTCCCCATCAATATTATTTTTGGCAGATACTGGTCATATACCAATAAGAGTGATTTCATAGTAATAATAATCATAACAATAATAACAATAATAACAATTCGAGATTTCCCAGCAAATATGGGATGCAAGCAACAGTAAATGAGGATGTAACCTACCAATACTGTGGTAAGCCCAACAAAAAAACAGCCTCAATTTTGCAAGCAATCGGCGGTGCTTTTTCCAACCATCCCAAATAGACTTATTCTCAGGTTTAGCTTAAAATTTACAGAAAGTTGAATACCAAATTTACCCAAGCTGATGCAGCTATCGTTTCATCCGGCATCGGCCAAGATGCTGGCAAGCACACTCTAAAACTTCCGCGATGTCCCGCCACGCACCCAGCGCATCATGACCTGCGCTGTACATCCTCGAAGTGGCATCCTGCCAATTACTCCAAGTCTCCTCAGGGAGTGGAGTTCACCGGCAAATTTGAAATCCACATACTGTACTCATTATGTTTCGAAGACAGAAACATGTGCAACATCATCTTCAGGCAAAATTCATTGCTGACCCTTGCACACTAGTCCCACTACCATGTCAGCCTGAAAGCCTCAAGAAACCAACATATCACTTAACCGACGAACTGGGCATGGCTCAAGTGCTTTCCCGTTTCCTCCAGTTCGCAGCTCCAAAATTTCAGGCGCTGCGCCAAGGAATTTGGGAGATTCGCCCAGGCTGCTTTGGGTGCCTGGGGCATCCCACGTACCACAATCTCCAAGGACTGAACACAAGAATGTTTCAACCTCAGCAGTTTCTCTGGGATCTCAAAAACTCTAGTGACTCTGGCGACTCTGGAACTGCCAAGAAAATCATACCAAAATGTGCCGATGTAGGCCTCGGTGAGGCCTCGCATCTCTGCAGCGGCTTCGGCAAAGACTTCCTCTGCCTGGAGAGCCCGGCAGAGCCCCGTGTCACAATGCAGGCGGAGCATGGAACAGGCCGAACAGGCCGAACAGGCACAGCTGGGGCAGTTTTCTGCTCCAGAATTACAGACTCTTTCAATGGTTTTCCTATTTTGTGAGGCGTTTAGGATGAGATTATTCCAGATTTCTCATCACAAGTGTAGTTCCTTCAAACTGGATTTTCCACAATTGCCACCAAATCCAGTATTCTGGGACAATCATGTCCTTGAAAAAGTAAAAAGATGTAAAAAGTTGTTCTTAGAAGTTCTTCAAGAATTCGATCAAGGCACCAGCTTTCGATACCTTTCCAAAGCGGTGCTTTTGTCCTCCGAAGAGATGACACGCTTTGGAAGACCGTTGCTCCTGCAGCTGCAGACTGAAAGAACTGCAAGGCTGACCTGAACAATGCTTCAGAAGTCGACCATTGGGCATGCCTGGTCAAAAATGCTGAAATCCTGACTTTATCAATCTTTGTCATCTACTGGAATGTCATTCCCTCGATGGCTACTCGGACTTTCAAGAGCACCAGAATTTTGTCGGTAGACCGGTACACTGTGGTACACTGTGGTACGCTGTGGTACACTGTACACAGGCGGTGCCATGGGGCCAGTCCTCCAGTTGGTCACAGCATAGTGGGCTGCGCGCTCTTCAAGACCCTGCAGAGCCGCATCGTGTAGGGTGGCCAGTTCCTCACAGTCGCAGTACGGACTGTTGAAGTACAGTGGAATCGAAGCCTGTGACCTCAAGATCCTCAAGACATTGTATTATTGTCTGGTTGGTGGTTTCAATCCCTCTGAAAAATAATAGTCAGTTGGGATGATTATTCCCAATATATGGGAAAATAAAAAATGTTCCAAACCACCAACCAGTTGTATTGTTGGTTGTCTGAATTCACCAGAAATCATATCATACATCAATCATACATCCACAACGGGCAATAAGCTTCACCTGAACCATTCTGCAACCTCTGCAGCCAAGTCTCTGCGAGGCATGTCTCCACAGGATTAAACCCATCTGTTTGTCCTGTCGTGGCTCATGATGCAACGATGTCAGGTGTGACGCATAGAAGAATTGGTCTTCTCACATGACGAAACATGGTTTTGCCTGAAGTTTTGAATGTCAAAATGCTTGAAGCCGCAAGCCATGCAGTTCTTATGTCTCCTTCCCAGCTCACGGCTTCAAATGCGGTTGGAGAAACCACCTGCTTCTCAGGCACCTTCCAAGATGTGGCTTTGGACTTCAAACATCTTCACAACCAACACAGATCTGCAGCAGCGATTCCTCCACTGCCGCCCTAGCCTCTGGCTCTTGCAGGGCACGCTGCTGCGCCTGCCGACAAAAATAAATGAATTTGATGCTGCACAGAACAAACAAACCAAAAACTGTCCTGTTTCAAGTGGTTCTTCAGAGATCTTCAGAGTGTGTCCCGTGTCCCGTGATTGTCATATAGAGACTGTAGAGACCATGTTCTCTGTCTCAATCAGGAGAGGCCTCGATTGCCTCAATGCGCCACTGGCAGACCATCAGCTCACCTCAGCCAGAACCCCGTATATAAGTGCCAGGCAAAAGTGAAAGTTGTTGCTTTTCATTGGTGGCTTTAACCCAATCCCAAAACAATCCGTCTACTGTGGTTCATCATCTAGAATACCTAGGTATGCTCGTTGCACAAACGTTTCAGACTACTAACTCACACTCCTAGCTCACACTCTAGGAGGGCTCCAAAACATTGCAGTATTCTGTGCAAGCCCAGCTTTGCAGAAACAGCCAGGATAGCTCTCAGGGCCGCAGCGTTACACTTACTTTTCCGGGATATGGAAGAACACGAATCGTGAGTCGTGTTCGAGGTTCAGATCCGCAAGGCACAAAGGGGCAGCCCCATTCAATGACCACATATTGTCCAATTCTAATTCTCTTTCAAATCTGATGTTCATTCCTTTTCCATGGCACAATGTCACTGCACCGAAACTCAGCTTCATCCTTGCGGACTGAAGACGGTAAAAGCCATCTACCGCAGCAAGGCTCTTCCGTCTCCCTTCCACCGCTTCGCAGTAGCACTGGACCTTCAGTACAGAGGCAACTTTTTAAGCTCGACAGCTGGGATTAGAAGGGATTAGCTCAATGTCAACACAAAATGTCAAATAAAATATTTAAACATACTTGAATAATCTTGAATACATGGTTATAAGTCATAAATATACTTAATTGAGTTTAACATAGTTTAACATAGTTTAACTCTATGCTTGAATCTACAGTGTTTTATTGTCTATGGCATCTATGGTCCATGCGCTCGCCCTGCCTTGGTCATCAGGAGCTTCGCCACATGCAGCTCCGAGGGCGGCGAGGGCCGCCGCTGAGAGCAGCAGAAATGCTCTGCCACGCCTGGGGATCATGGTGGCATGGTGGATGAGTCTTCCATTGTGGGTCAGGAACTCGTTAACTTATCAATTATTGGGTTATTCCTGTTAGAGACTCAACCATTAGGGTTGATAAGTCTCCAACAATCTCTTCTTCTATGTTACAATTGTCCCTTTTAAGTGGAGTAAACCCGGAATGACCAACAAACATTTATTCTTAATGGCTCAAATGGGATTGGGAATCCAAGATGGAATAAAAGTAGAAGGCCGTTCGGTACAGGTAGGGTGGAAACTCTGTGGCCAATATTTTTGTGGTGAACATTCTGGAATCATCTTTTGAGACCAAGAAAAACTGAAGGTAGGATGGAAAGTGGAACAAAACAAAGATTGAATACAGAAAAATTATGTAATGTAATTTTGGATAACCTTGGTTTGTTTGCCCGACTCACATCCCTTTAAGTCATCGCAATCCCGGAAAAAATCGGACTCACATAACCCCTGGGGGCCCACCACCTCGACCAACCCGTTCAGACGGGTTCAAAAACAAGCCAGCAACCAGGGATGCCATTGCAATCGAACGGCTACTGGGCCGAACGGCTACTGAGCCGAACGGCTACTGGGCTGAACCCACGACCACTGAATTCGAATGTGTGGAACACGGGTGTTTGTGTGTGGGTTCTAGATTGGGCACGACCATGACATGTAGCAAGTATCGCAACGTATCAACATGCATATGCATGAAAATAGTACCAAAAAGTACCACGATGTAATATGTAATGTATAATATATAATATATATATATATATATATTAATATAATAAGTATCCCTTGAGAAGGTAACCCCACAAAAAACACCAATCGTCGCTTTGTGCGGCGCAGACCTGTCTGACTCGGACCGTTGCCGCCAGCAGTCGCTGCACAGCCTCTGGAGCCAAACTGTTCGGTACCCGAAAGTCTGTCAATTTTGTTAATATGGTATCAGTATGTATCAGTGCCAAATTGAACAAAAATTCAACACTTTTGTGTCGCACACATCTACGGATAGAGGGGACATCGGGTCCCCAAGAATTTGGGACCTAGAGTCCCAGGAGCAAAAGCCGAAGCGTCAAGTGTTGCGTTGGCGTCTGGGGCGAAGTTTGGTTTCAGAGATTCTGAAGATTTCTGAAGCACTCGGTGAACCTCAAGACATCATTGCCATCGTTGCCATCGTTGCCATCATTGCTCACAGCCGGCCCCAGGCCTCAGCCGTGGTGGCCGGGCGGCCTTGCTTTCGTTGCGCCGACTCCATTCCAAAGGGATACCAGGGGTCGGGAGCCTCAGTGCGCGTAAAAACCAAAGCGACATAGGGTTTGACATTAAAACATGACGACATGAATGGTCAACATGTTCGGAAATCTATGGCTTAAATCTGATGAGATTCATTTTGGACCCATACTGTATGCTCAATACTTCCGTTGTGGATCCAAAAAGAACCACGAAAGCTTTTCGATCATCTTTGTATCTTCAGCGTCTCTGTGTTTCTCAGGCGTCGACGGTGTTTCGAGGGTCATCCTAGCAGAATCGCTGTTGGCCGTTCACAAGCGTGTCCAAAATGCGCAAAAAAGTGCGACATTGCAACATCTGAGAGTGATCCGAAAGACATCGAAAGACTGCAGTCACAACAAGTCATCCAACTGCTGGCACAGCATTGTTTCGGAACAGGATCCCGAGATGAGACCATCGAGAACCGCATTCGTTCATCAATTTGGAGCTCAATTTGTCAAACCGCAATGCGCAATGTCCTGAGTCGAGCAAGTGTATCTCCATAGTCTACACGACTCGTTTATGTCTTGATTGCAATTTGTTCTGGATTAGTGAGTGTACGGTCAGTATACGCCACAATCCATGATACTGTAAATCCAAAGGGCAAATTACACGAAATCATCTGATCTTGCTACTCACGCCCTAAAGCCCCATGTTGAAATTCATTGGGCGTTTTCTTTCAGCTGGTCTACATCTCTTGGCGCCCGAAAATTGCCGAGTTCCCCCGGACTGAGCCACAGAGGAAGGCGTGCAGGGGCTAGAGTGTTGTGACAAAGCGTGCTTGGATCCGTTATACGGCGCATATTAATGAACCAAACCTGGGATACAAGCCAACAAAGGCCAAACAAAGAGGAAAACATCACAATCTATGGGTTCAATCAACATTCAGATCCTGATACAGCTATCTGCCTCTACAAAGACCACTGGGTTGGGCTGTAAAACCAAAAATCAGGTTGACAAAGTTCACGATGTTCACGGATGTTCACGGTACAACTCCAAAACTCTCCAAAATGTAAATGACTCAATGACCTTTACAAGGTGTGCTTTCAGGCGGCTTTCACAATGACCCAACCATCAACGCTCTGCTTGAATCTGCTTGTCATCGTCATCACTGCCAAGGGGGTGACCTGCTCCACTGGCTCAACGACCTTCGCCAAAGCCGAGAAACTCAGGCAGTGAGCTCAGCACCAAAGGACGAGAGCGGCAATTGCTTCTTGACTCTAGACGAGTCCTATAACCGTTTATAACTACCTATTCAAACTCTTAGAATCTCTTAGAATAGTAGCTGCACTGAACAATTCAAAGATGGCCACTGGGCCTCATCAGCAATTCTTGGAGGGTCAATCTCCTTTGCAGAAACCCAGAGTTGGAAGACATTTATGACAGTTATGAGTTGTCAATAATGCCAGGTCGACAGGCTCGCATGCTCTCAAAAAGCAACGTAGCAGAAAAAAAGTAGAACCAATGCCAACTGATACAATATGATACTGATACAATAATTGTATATAATTGTAATATGATATAATGACTTGAACTCTGCCGGCTTTTTGCGGATCCTTTTGACACAACTGACCTACAGATTTCGGTCCTGTGGCCGCTCTGGGCGCTCCAAGCCTTCGGAAATTTGACCTGCAGCCAGCAATGAGTTTTCGTGGTCACAGGATTGCCCAACAAATTCGGCCAAATGCTCGGGTCTTTCAATGAACTTGCAGACTCAAATCTGGTGAAACAGCTGAAATATGCTGAAATCCACTGCGACAACAGAGGTATCCTAACTTCTGACAGCTAAATGTCGGAAGCGTTGACTCATCCAAACAAATCCAAACAAGGTCCCATGTCGCAGGGAAGACCCACAGGTTTCAATTCCTGCATTCCTGATGCTCCCATTGCTTCACAAGCTCGACAAATGAACAGAAATATGCTGGTAAGATCTGGAAAGATCTCAATCCAACATTCTCTGATGTTCCGATTCTTGGGTCAGTTGGAAGTTTCCTAAAATAGGGGTACCCCCAGTTCTCATCCATTCATAGATGGGATTTTCCATAAATAAACCATCAGGCTATTGGGGTACCCTCACTGGTGGCCTGCACCCTGAACCTCGGCCAGGCGCCGCAACAGAGCCGTGTGCTCCTCATAGCGCCATCGCAAAACGTGGCTACAGCACCTGTGGCCTGGCAAATGGCCTGTGCTCCTTTTGGAAGACAATTATATATATATACACATATAAATATGTATACACCACTTTAAATGCCTCTGAAATATGACATGTGTATATATATGTATGTATGTATGTATGTATGTATATATATATGTAGTAATACGTATATATTTGTTTATTTATGTGTGTACAGTACAAATGATACAAATATATACAAGCCAGAATGTGTGGTTCTACCAAGTGAATTTGGCACAGAGGATCCAAAGCCATGGCGTCCTGCTCCAGGGCCATCATCTTGTCTTCGGCCTGATGTTTCTGTTGCTCCAGCACCTGACACCGATGAGTTGGAAAACCAAGGCCTGAGTTGGTCAACACATGTGAAAGTATGTGAAAACATAGATGATTATGATGAATGCAATAGAATCTGACCACATATTGATCATGTCATTGATCTTTTGGTTCGCCTTCAGAAATCTTCACAGATCTTCACAAGAAACAGTGTTGCACGGTGCACGGTGCACGGTACCGGGCACCTCCAGGATCTTGGTGGTTCGCTCCAGCTCTCTTCGGAGCTTATCATTTTCCCCACTCAGTTCCGCGGACCTGGCACGCGACACCACAGCACTTTGCATGGCAAACCCCAGATTTACCAAACAAACTGCAGAAAAGTAGGCTAAGTAAACTCCAATCCTAAAGTACTTGTCAATGGTAGATTTAACAGCACTTCATCTGGCTGTTTGGCACGTTGTTTTTTGGTCCAATCGGGCCTGAGATCTTGCTCCGAGCGCCGGGCAAGGATCTGGGCCGCAGACCTCGGGTTGAGTTAAGAACATTATCCTTATCGAAAATGATGCTATATGCATGTGTCAAATATATTGGTAATATGCCATACAAATAGTTATATGATATATATATATATAATATATATATATGTATATATGTATATATACATATATACATATATACATATATATATATACTATGTGATGCTATATGATCACTAGAATATCCTAGTTCTAGGAAATGCACCTTCGCTCCTTTTGTGCTGAAGCAGGACCAAAGTTGGTAGGAATAAAACACTGAGCGGCCCCTGCCGGAAGTCTCTTTTGATCAAAAGTAGCCATATCAGAAAGCCTTTTCTTTCAAGGCCAACATGGCAGAAGCAAAACAAAGCCACATTGAAAAACCTTTCTCTTTAGGCCAACATGGCTGAATTCAAGAAATAAGGAGGCAACATTCGTAGCATTCTTTTCATCTTCCACGACCCCGCCTCGTTGACTTTAGTTGTGGCTCAACACAGCTCTTAGTTACCTCCTCCCAGTGACATAAAAACGTTATATGTTTTTGAAATGGTTTAAATGTCAATTGAGTAAGGAGGGCAATTGAATCCTGATTTTTTCCTTTGACTGTCCGTTCCGCTGAACAACGACCAGTGTGTGCTACTTGACTGTAATTTCGACAAGACATCCACAGGTCAGTGGCACCGCCACGCCGCAATGAACAAGGCCCACATTCATATGTTTGCAATTCCAATGAAGAAAGTGCAGCATTGAAAGTTGAGCGAAAACGAGATTGGGGCCAAGGAACTAGGAAAGCCTGTGGGTCACATGTTGCTTTCCACACTTGCATTAAATGGACTAGGGTTGAATCATGACAAGATACCGTGCCTGCATGTGGATTACGGGGCCCAGTCTTGGTTTCCCCAAGGTACAAGATTGCACATCGTGACCCGGCTGGAATGACAATGTCTCGCGCTTGCAAACTAAGGAGTTCTCCTGTGCGAAGTAAACAGCGGAAAGCTACTCCTAGGCTTAGGGCCACTTGAGGACTTATGGTGAAGAAACCCCATTAGTATTTGAACAATTTGCCAAGTCATAGGGGGGGCCCTGGCTGGGATTTCGAACCGCTGCCATGTCTTGAATAATCTCCAGCTACAATTTAAACAGCGACGCATACTAGGCTGGTAGCGCTGAATGGCGCTCAACACGTCAGCAGCCAAGGATTGTCCCTCACCTTCTTCCCAAAGAAATTCTAAGAATTCTTGGGCTTGACCATCAACTCGTTCTTTTTTGGTCCCTAAAGGTTGACACTTCCCAGCAAGATACGACAAAAACCGTTTGAAAGCTTTCTCATAGCGACATTCGGTGCTGCGCTTGATGACTAACCGCTGCAATGTTCCTAGTTGCTGCCGTCGTCTTTTTCGTTCTTGCTTGTTTTGACACTCCACTATTTGGCGCTTGCCCAGTTTCGTTTTGTAGGCCGCCTAGATGGCCTGTCGGCCGGGTTTTGCTTTGTGTCAATGTAAGAAAGAACTAGAAAAAGACGACTGGCAACCAGCAACGTGCAGCATTTTTTGGTGATTCTCCTAAGTTTGTGTGAGGAGGATCTCCCCTTGTTTAAAAATTGTAGTGATAACATGGAGTCAACAAGGCGCAGCACACGAGAATGGCGCAACCGCTGTCGGGCCACCCGCCATTTCAGAGCAGTGTAAACAGCTTTGAGCTCCAATTTATTGATATGTTCTGGAATGGAGCTCTGCCATTTCCATCCGCAGATGGTGGCCCAACGCCATAGATTTCGCGGGATCGAGGTCCGAAATCTATGTGAACTTGGCATGGGTTCGCTATTTGCAGTTCAGAGAACATCTGACCCCTTTGCAGAAACTAGGTGGCACAACCTTTCTACCAGGCTTTGCGTTGTCCAATAGAATCTGCTGGGCTTTGAAAGGGCACCTGGTTCCCCATGGACGGTCTGAAGAGAAGCCCGCTCAGCTTGGGGAATCCCTTTGAATTGCACTTTGTTTCTGCTCGAGGAAGATCTACCTTTCCTTTGCCGCCTTTCAGAGCTTGTTGAAGCTTTGTCTCTGCAGCGTATTCCTGCCTTCTGCCTGCGAAGTCAATCACATCGGCCGAAGTCCCTGTCGCCAGGAGCTCCAGGCTTTTCAACCTTTGAGACAAGATGTCCAAGCTGGATAAAATGTTCCCATTGAGGATTGTGTCGATCACTGTCGCAATTGTTTGCATCTCTCGAAGCAAAGGCTTGGATGTGACTTTCGATAGGAGGATTTGCCTGTAATAGCGGCAAAAGACTGCGTATGACTATAGGCTCTCTCCTGCAGCAGCTTGGGCTAGAACTGTCGCTGCTTCTTTGCAGGCTCGCCGGCAAAGATAGCCTGGAAGTTTTTTTGGAAATCCTCCTCAGCTTGTGGTCTGTGGAAAGAGAAGAGCTCTGGGATGACTCCCCTGAAGTGCTGGAGCTGCTGGATGTTTTCTTGTCCTTGAAGGAAACTTTCACAGGTCGCTTGAAGAGGGAATCCAGAGGAGTTCCTTGGACACTCGAGTGAGACTGAGCGATCATGGCTTTCACTTTGGCAGACCCTTTCTTCGTTTTCTTCGCCTTCGAAGTTTGAGGGACGGGTCCAAGCTCTGGCAGCGCAGGCGCTTCGTCTGCTCTTGGCCGAAAGCCGAAGAAAAGGCAAAACAGGCAAACAAAATCAGAAGAAAAAGAACAGAGGGGTAAACCGCCCTCTTTGGTGGGCAAAGCATCAAGCTTCCAAAAGCAAGAGCCTAGCTTTCTCAGGGCCTCCTTCACCTCATCGGGAGCCCCTTACAAAGAAAGCATCTGGTGAGGAGGTTGGCCAAGAAGAGCCAAATCCTCCCGACAAGGTCTTGCCACCACCTCCTTCTCAGCCCCTTCAGGAGGTGGTGAGCACCTCTTCTCCAGAAGCGGCTGAAGCCCTGAAAGCTCGTGAAAGGAGCTGGGCGGATGCCTCCGAAGAGGTCGATCCGTAGACCGGCAAGTGTAAGGGCTGCCAAAGCAAAAGCCAAACCAGCCCCAAAGAACATACCAGACCGGCGGGCGAAACGAAACCAAAAGAAGTCATCCACGGAAAACATGGCTGACGCCGCAAAATGTGAAGGAGACATCCTTCCCCCTCTACAGTCTCCTCGAGGTAGAGTTTTACTATTGCCACGAGTTAGGGAAAGCATGCGGCAAACTTGTAGAGATTCATCAGGATGCGGAAGGCCGCTGGCTGGGGATTCTCCTCAAAGGCACCACTTTGCCAAACCTCCGCCAATGGAGGCTGCCCAATCCCAGCAACATGAGCATTTTCTGCATGTATACACCTCAGTGACTCAGGAGCAAAGACTTACCTTGGACAATGTCGGCTACCTGACGCAAGTTCGGAAGGTAGACGCCCTATCGGAAGAGTGGGGGAAGAACTGCGAGGAAGAGATTCTCGCTCCTCCACACCCACCGAAACCGAAGCCCTCCAGCAGGCAGCCCAAAAGTTCGGGATGCGGCACGAGGGGGCACGACAACTGGCGACTTTGAATGTGGAGGTGCAGGCTCTGGAGCGGCTGGTGGATGAGGAGCCTTTTCCCGTGCTTTGAGGATCAAAGGAGATGGGCGAAGGAAAAGGGTTTCCAGTCCGGGCTGTCCTCGCGGTGCTTGCGTGATGCCTTGGGCTCGCTGTGGTGGTGAAGAAGGAGGCCCTCTGCCCTCCTGTGAAGAGTTTTGACGAGGAGGCGGAGGAGGTGGAGGAGGATGAGAGGATACTTCCTGAACCGACGAACCCACTCGAACAGTGAATTCGCCGATGAGATGAGTGATTCGACTGCTCAGGTCAAGGAAGTCCCTGGCAGTGAATTTTGGGTCCAGCGCCAGACGGACCAGTTGGAAGGATCCCCCACCGAGAGTGCAGAAGATGGAAGATCCTGATTCGGGAACCCACCTGGGGCAAGAACCACAGGGGGTCCCACTCATTTCCAGAAGTTGCTGTGCTGTGAGCAAAACAAGCAGACGGGCAGTTTCCTAAATCATGGAGCCATGAAACATGCCAATGCTGAATTGGCACCTGCATACGAAAACAACTTGGATAGAACATATTATGATTCTACATATTTCTATAATATAATAGACGTGGTTTTCGCCTCCCCAGAGCTTGAGATGGCAATTCGGAATCAAATACTTGGGGTCCAAATGGGGGGTCCAAATGTTTTACAAGTTTTAATCAAAGGGGTCCAAATGTTCTGCCCAATGCCTTCTGCTCACAGAAACTGGTTTTTACGGGCGTCCCCACGGGGAGGTCGCCACTGGTGAGCCGGAGAAGGTCAACGGATCCGGGAAATCCGTACTGGGCCCCAAGAGGTCAACATTGCACAAGAAAATCACTGGGAATCCATGGGAATCCCCTCTCTTGGCAGTCTGGATAGGTTTTGGTGAAAGCCTCATGGTCCACCTCGGTCCTAAAAGAATATCAAGTGCCCGCTTTCAGGGATATCTAAGTGCAATCCTGTAGACATACTTCTCATATTGGAAGAGGACTGGAACCTTCAAGTCTGAGTGCATCCACTGTCCCCTACCCTGTCCGTACGCCTTCCAATGTGGTACGTGACTGTGCCTCCACCTCATCTGCAGCTCAAATGGCTTAGCTATACTGGCCATACAATGCCCTGTCAGACAGCCATGTGCAATCCGGCGGATCTACTGAAAATTCAGATCTCTATCTGTAAACTGTATCAAAAGTCAATACAATGTGACATATCAAGCTCAAGACTGTACCGACTGTTTGCTGGATCTGCACTAAAAGCCTTTGCGTATCTTTGCCAATGGCTCAGTCAGGTCGAACACATTGGTCCAAACGTCGGGTCGGACCGATCCCTGCTGAGCCAGGAAACCGCTGGTCTTCTTGTTCTCCACATCGCCCATAAGGCACTTGGCATCCCGCGGGGAGAGGCCAGTCTGACCTCGCCAGTCTGTTGGACTGCAGCTGTGAAGACACTTTCGGGTATCTTTCATTTCACTTGGATTTCAAACGATTAGAAAGAAATGAATACAATCAGTACAATTCCCGTCTCGAGTGATTCTCAGGGGGACTGATGGATGTATGTTTCATTATGTTTCATTCGTCTTCATTCGTACCAGGGTTGGTTCCCATTTGTGGCACAGCCGCTGAGCACACAACCACAGATGGAGTTCACCACGTCATAGACGCCTTCGTCCAGGAAGCTTTGTCTCTCATCCTCCAGCTCCATTAACCTGGCGATAGATCCCACGCAACGCAACAGGTCTGCAACCAGTCTGCAATAACCTGAATCTAAAAAATGAATCATCTGATAACATCTGGAACTATGTGGATGAAAAGGCTTGTTTTGGGCTTGTTTTGGGCTTCCTGTCAGAGCGGAGAGTCTCTGGGGCAGCTCCACCTCTTCTGGGTGTCTCCAAAGGCTTCTCGAAGCGCTTGGTTCTCGAGCTTTAGCTGCACAGGGTCCAACACAGCACTGCAGCATTGTTCCAGTGCCTACAATGATCATATTGCACCTCCTCCATGGATTGGATGCTTCATCTCAGAGAAAGGTGTCCATTGTGATGATTCTTGGGCCAGTACTTCACAAGATTTCAATCGATTTCATCAGTCTCTCTTTAATTCAGAGAAAAGAGCTGGTCGCTGGGCTAAAAGTGATGAAAACCCTCCATGATTCCAGTCTGATGCCTGGCGCATGCGTTCATCCGCAGTGGAACTGCCGGCACCGCCTCCACCGATGCTGTACAAACCTAGGTTTGGAGTTATTGCAAATCTGGACAGGGACTGCGACTAATTGAAAACCAGAAGTTTCAGTGAACCAATCGCAAATCTTTATTTTTGGTAACTCTGCAGAGTGGGAAGTCGTTGCACCCAGCTGATGCTGGGATGTTGTCAATTCAAGGGGAGAAAAAAGAGGTGCCCAAGGACCACACACAACTTGTCACATCTTTTATTAAAATTATGAAACTATTCCACTTTGCGGGTGATTCTGAGGGATATCGACATTTCACATCCCGGTAAAGATTCTGAAGCAAAGAGCAACGAACTGTAACGTTTAACAAATGCTACGTCATGGGCATGAGCTCCGTATAGGTCAGAATAAGACTACCTCCAAAATGGGATGAATCACCATTCATCCTAAAAGTAGCCGAAAACTTGAAAACGGTTAAAATATCTTAAAATCATTGTAGTCCCAGTAGTCCCTGGACAATTTTGATCCCTCTGAACCCTCAGAGTCACTCGGACTGCAGGCGGTGCTGGCAGCCTCGGCCTGTCCTGACCGCCCAGGTTGCCCAGTGGTTGCCCAGTGGATGCCAGTGATGCCTAAAGTGAGATGCCGAGATGCCTCACCGAAGAGTTTCATGTTTTTGGTGATGCCTCGATAGGAGATTCATCTTTGTTCATCTTTGTTGAATTGCAAAGAAGTATTCACACGGTCCATTTTGATATTCCGGGGGTGCAGGACCCAATTCAAGGAAGAGCGGATTGAAGTCTGTCGTTTTGACATGCTTTGACTGGAACAATAATAAATCGTGCTGCATATTCACGAACTGACACCGTTATAGACTTATGGAACAAAGGTAATGCCACAATGCCACTCTCGTTTCATGCAGCAGCTGCAATCTATCTGCTCATGTTGCGTGCAGATCATCTGCAATGGCTGTGCCAGTCTCCCGCTCCTACAATGTCGTCCGCCGATGGAAAGAGCTCTTCACTTGCCATGTGGTGGACGAGCACTGAGCTACCTACCAGCGGCTTCTCGCAAAGTTTTTCTTAGGCCAGAAGAAGAAAACTGTAAAATGTTTATATATATATATATACACACACAGTATTATATACATATACACATACGCATACGCATACATACATACATACATACATTACATTACATTACATTACATTACATTACATTACATTACATTACATTACATTACATTACATACATCCATCCATGCATGCATGCATGCATACATACATACATACATACATTGCATGCATGCATACATACATCCATACATCCATACATACATACATACATACATACATCCATACATCCATACATCCATACATCCATACATCCATACATCCATACATACATCCATACATCCATACATCCATACATCCATACATCCATACATCCATACATCCATAC
>Ga0126342_10009648_pt1 | contig 17300 bp, 16 predicted proteins | sample Cyp1metagenome_FD_92528 | JGI IMG/M metagenome (GOLD analysis project Ga0126342, IMG submission 92528) | Coral microbial communities from Lord Howe Island, Old Settlement Bay, Australia - Cyphastrea 1 metagenome | ecosystem: Host-associated > Invertebrates > Cnidaria > Coral ... | reverse complement strand
GGACGGGGAAGGAAGGAAAGACAAAGGAGGAGGTGGAGGAAAGATGGTGTGTGACAAAGTTGTGTGTGTGAAAGATGGTGTGGTGAAAGATGGTGTGTGACAAAGATGGTGTGGTGAAAGATGATGTGTGACAAAGTTGTGTGAAAGATGGTGTGTCAAAGATAGTGTGTGACAAAGTGGTGTGTGAAAGATGGTCTGTGACGGTGTGTGAAAGATGGTGTGTGACAAAGTGGTGTGAAAGATGATGTGTGAAAGATGGTGTGTGTGACAAAGTGGTGTGACAAAGTGGTGTGACAGCAGCTCCTCCAGGAGGCTCTGTGTACTGCGCCTGCCACACGATAGCACCAGCTCCTTCAGGAGGCTCTGTGTACTGCGCAAGCCAGCCGCGGCCACGCGCCCAGCAGCTCCTCCAGCAGGCCCTGTGTGTACTGCGCCTGCCACACGAAAGCCGCGGGCCAGCCGGCGACCACGCGCGCAGCAGCTCCTCCGGAAGGCTCTGTGTACTGCGCGTGCCACACGAAACACGCAGCAGCGCCCCCAGAAAGCCAGCCACGATGAGGTGGCTGTGACAAGTGGTGTGATAAGTAGTGCTGTGATGAATGAGGTGTGAGAAGGGGTGCTGTGATGAGTGAGGTGTGATGAGTAGTGCTGTGATGAGTGCGGTGTGACGAGTAGTGCTGCGATGAGTGAGGTGTGATGAGTAGTGCTGTGATGAGTGAGGTGTGATGAGTAGTGCTGTGATGAGTGAGGTGTGATGAGTAGTGCTGTGATGAGTGATGTCTGATGAGTAGTGCTGTGATGAGTGATGTGTGATGAGAGAGGGACACGGCGGCGGGCGGACGCGGAAGCGGAAGCGGCGCGGCGGGTGCCAAGCGAAAAACAAGAACCCCACACAGTGATGTGGGGAACAAGAAGCCCTGTGTACTGCGCCTGCCACACGAAAGCCAGCCGCGGGCCAGCCGGCGACCACGCGTGCAGCAGCTCCTCCAGAAGGCTCTGTGTAATGCACCTGCCACACGAAAGCCAGCCGCGGGCCAGGCGGGACCACGCGCGCAGCAGCTCCTCCAGCAGCTCCTGCGCCTGCCACACGAACGCCAGCTGCGGGCCAGCCGGCGACCACGCGCGCAGCAGCTCCTGGCTCCTCCAGAAGGCCCTGTGTACTTCGCCTGCCACAATCTGTGTACTGCGCCTGCTACACGACAGCGTGGTGTGATTGACAAGTGGTGTGATGAGTAGTGCTGTGATGAGTGAGGTGTGATGTGATGAGTAGTACTGTGATGTGACAGCGTGGTGTGATTGACAAGTGGTGTGATGAGTGAGGTGTGATGAGTAGTGCTGTGATGAGTGAGGTGTGATGAGTGAGGTGAGTGAGGGACACGGCGGCGGGCGGACGCAGAAGCGGCGCGGCGGGTGCCAAGGGAAAAACAAGAACCCCACACAGTGATGTGGGGAACAAAAAACATTGCGTGGAGGTACCAGGCTACCACATTGGATTTGCAAGGTGATACTTTTCGTACCTTGTTTAAGTTCCAGGTTTGCCTTGCAGCTGGGTGGATTTTACGGGAGGATACCTCTTGAAGTATTGTTATTTCCTTGTCTTGGGCGCCCCTGAAAGTTTGAATGGACGAAAACACGTACATGTTGTATCTCTTTCTCCTAGGAAGATCGTTTTCCAAATCCCTTTCTCCTATTCTTATTGGTTCCGTGCTACTTTTGGTGGCCTCCAACATGTCCTCCTCCCCCCAGGAGCCAAGGAGCCATGCCGAGGTAGCAAGAGGAGGGGCCACAGAGTGGAAACAAAGCTACTTGAGCCACGCAGGGAAAGAACAGTTCTGTTTCGCTTGGTGACGTGATGTGACGTGTTTCGCGTAAGGTTCCCCGAGGTCAAAAAGGATAGAAAAGCCTTATCATCTTGGATGCTACCCTGAAAAAAGGGACGTCTTCAGGATTTTACAGACAATTAAGTGTGGACTTTGCAGATGCACATTGGAATTTAGTTGGTGTTGGCAAATTACTGAATATAACCTGACCTTGCACACCTTGGTGCTGTAATTCTTTGCGTCTGTTCATGGATGGGCATCGATTTAACACCGTATCAAACTAGTATTGCAATTCGCCGCCATTGACTCACAAAATACTCACAAATTACAGCGCGGAAGGTCTGAGGCAAGCCCTGGTCTCCAATTCTTATGGCCATAACAGCCGATTCAGAGGAGCGACAAAAGCCACGTGGGTATGGGCATGCCATAAGTGGTGAAGACAAACAATTACCTACACCTGGGGCCTGCAAAGATTTTAAGTCCTGACCTGTGCCCATGGCGCAGCACAGAAGGGCGTCCTTCGTCAACTTTTGCTTGGTCATAGCCGCGCCATCTCGCGGCCCGTACAGGAAGGGAGGGAAAATCAAACAACAACAACATCTGTAAACTAACATCAGCCGGTGTCAACATGTTTATCTGGTCACCTTGGATTATATCTTCAATCCCGTGAAACTGCCATGACCTGAGCTGGATTTGGCAAAATACAAAGCTTGAGCCGAAACATATCCAGGCAAGCAATCACTCAAACCAATTTTAGAAAGAAGTCTTTGAAGTCCTTCCCCCACAATGGCACTTTTTGCCTTGAAGAACCAATGAAGAAAGCATGCCACATCCACCTATGGTGATACCAATATGATTGATCTACCACTGTGTCAAGAGCCAAAGGCTCTAACCCAAACAAGGAAGGACAACTTGGGGCAGCGCAGCCTTTGGTCATTAAGCTGCTTTAATGGATGGAAAGGGTACCTGGCATGGAAAAAAGCATGCCAAAACAGAATGTGACTGATGGAACATTCCCTGAATACCACTTCGAGCTTCGAACCTGAATATGCAACCAAAGCATGATCACATCGCAGCGCGGAACATCATCGGACATGCTATCCATGGACAGACAGTTGCATGTTTCAGCAAAAAAAGGGTCAACATGCAAAGTGACGATGGTTGTGTCAGTATCAACTCGCTCCATATGGTATTGCATACTCATCCCGCTGGGATGTCACCATACTAATCATTGTTTGATCTTACCTTATATTCGCTTGCCAGAGAAGAACTCCCCCAACATTCAATAGCTTAAAAAAATATGATCCCTTTTTCCGAAAAAAAAGAACACAAAAACATATCGTTCGAGGGTGGGCCCCATCTTACTGAAACCGCCAACTACCATTCAACTGGGCGAAGGGCTGTTTTTCTTGCGGTGCAACCATGGCTTCGAGGGCACTGATGTCTGCCTCCATGCCAGTGGCCGGGAGGTTAGTTGATTTCAGCTTCAAAAAATCATATCTGTGACTCACACCATATGCCTCATTCCCCATGGGTACATTACTCTTCAAGCCTAGTGTGATATGTAAGGTTTACGAATCAACAAACATGCCCAAAGCACATGCGACTGTCTAAGCTTGCTCAGTGATTGCATTGGGACCCATCTTTGTTTTGTTTTGGATGACTGATTCATGGTTCATGCAAATTTTCAACCTGGGGACGGATGAGAAGGGTCCAAGCCCTCTATCCCCCTCTCTCTCTCTTTACCTCTCTCTCTCTTTACCTCTCTCTCTCTCTTTACCTCTCTCACTCTCTCTCTCTCTCTCATCTCTCTCTCTCTCTCTCTCTCCCTCTCTCCCTCACTCTACCTAACTCTATCTAACTCTATCTAACTCTTTCTAACTCTCTCCCTCTCTCTCTCACACTCTCACACTCTAACACTCTATCTCTCTAACTCTAACTCTAACTCTAACCCTAACGCTAACCCTAACCCTAACTCGAACTCTAACCCTAACCCTAACCCTAACTCTAACTCTAGCTCTAGCTCCAGCCCTAGCTCTAACTCTAACCCTAACCGTATCTCTAACTCTAACTCTAACTCTCTCTCTCTCTCCTTCCCCCTTCTCTACTGCTGAAGTGATACCCCGCCCATTTTTGTGCAAACCCCATTGCGGGAACCACCGGGATCACCGCTCCACCACCTTGAGATTCACCAGTCGCAAGCGTCGCTGCAAGAGTTCATTTTGAGCAGAAACCCTAGCAGCTTCTGCCTGGGACTTGATTTGAATTTAACTTGGTTTCAGTATGGAGTTACGCAGCCATAATGTGAATCCAACGGGGTTGTCCCACTAAGCATCGATAGAATTCCATCCTCTGATCGTACAAAATACGGTCAATTCAAGTCGCATTATTTTTTTTTAGGGCACCAATTCATCAATAGACCCTATATATCCCACCCCAATATGGGAATTCTCCATACTGACAATCAAAAACGGATTTAAGCATCTGTGCCCTCTGGTTAAATCGGTTAAATTTACGATTCCTACTGGAAAAACAAAAAACCAAATTGGGATTTTCCATTGACACGTTGGATTGCCACAAGTCCTGGTTTTAGGGGAATTTACGCGGCACCATCGCACTACTACTTGTAACAAATCCGCTCATCAAATTCTCGGAATTGGTGAACGCCAAACGAAGTAATACAAACGCAAAGCTGGGTGCAACATGGGAGGGTGTTGAAGCCGAGGATCATTACCCCCCGAAAATCAGCATGCAAGATTATGCAAGGGGACATTCCAGAATCTTCCAAACCTAGCCTTCAGACTTCCATTTTTAATCCGGTAGGCTCCGCCTATTCTGCAATGGCCCTAGTCAAGAATGGGCTTGCGGACCGGGGGTCATTCACCACCATTGCTGGGACCCATGATGGCTACTGTTTCCTCCGAAAAAGTATAATTGGTCAAGTTGAATCACTAGAAGCCAATCATAGGAAAGGAAATTCAACAAGTTAAAAACAAGACCAAACGATGATCGCATGTGAATGGAAGTGGAAAAAGTGTATATATATATATTATTTTTATTTAAAAAAACTGATCAGTTATATAGCGCAAGGTACACTTCTGGATATGTATATGCCATATACATATCTAGTTTTGAACCCAAACTGCCCCGTCTATCTTCGTTATTTCGAACGCATATCGCCTTCGAGCGCCCAAATGGCAAAAACATGCTAAGCGGTTTAGATTTGCATCCGCACACTTCGTCTCATCAAGTTCCAACATACCGGCCCAGCTGTGACAATAAACCCTCCAAACCCATCAAGGGAACCACACCCAAAAACGACCCCAAGGCCGCTAAAAAAAACAGTGAGCCAAGCCTTCTGCATTTCTTCTCCTGCAATGCTTCTTTGCGCTTGCGTCAAAGCTTGCTGGTTTTGCAACCGTTTCAGCACCTTGGGGACGTGTCCAGCAACTTGGGAGGTGAGTTGAAACTGTGGGAGATACCAGGGACTGGGTGTTCATCCTAAAACCCCGGTGGGGTAACTTAGTGGTACAAACTCCACGAAAACAAATTGCAAAAACATTCATCCAAGCGAAAACTCTGAACTTCCACCCCAATCACCTGCCAAGATTCATCCTCTTGCTCGGTGCAAATCTTTATGCCAGCAACTTTTTCTGCGCAAAGCTTCTCAGCTCTGATTTCCTGTTTTGGTCAACTGGGGTTTGATCTCCTAATGAATATGTATGGGGACACTGCCAGCCGGAACGCTACATATATCTCGTATACTGTCAAGTTTGCTGGACGGCATGTCGTGTGGCCCGGCTTCTTGGAAGACATCACCACCAACGGCCAACTTTGCATACCCCGCCTCAAAAAACTGATGTCTTGCGGGTCTTTACATTTTTTATTGGCTGGAAATTAGCCAAGCGACTTGAAATACTTTGCTCCAATTTTGATCCAGCATTCATTCCAAAACGGAAGTCAAAAGCATCGACCCCCAAGACATGGACAGTCACCCCATCTTGTTGACCCATATGCCCCAACTATCCACCAATGGGATTGGTTATTTAAGATCAAGTAAGGCGACAAAAACAAGATAGAATGTTAAAGCGACTGCCAAAAAGAATGCCAGAAAAATACCAAATTGAATTCCGGCAAACATGTCAAATACAATGCCGAGTAGATCGTCAAAAAGGATGCCAGGTAGAATGTGAGAAAATATGTCAGAAATATATAATGTTGGATAAAATGCTAGATGGAATTGAATGCCACACGGCATGCCAAAAAATTTTGTCAAGTAGAATGTCAGACAAAATGTCAGATAGAATGCCCAATAGAATTCCAGACCGACTGTCGCATGAGATGCCAGAAAATACTTTGTGTCAGTTACAATGCCGGATCACATGCCAAAGAGAGTGCTAAGCAGACTCAAATAGAACGGCAAGTCGTAAAGGCAGAACGGCAGCATATGTGCCAGACAAACTGCCATGCAATGTCACACGGCATGCCACAATATATGCCAGATAGAATCCCAGGTAACTTGTCAACTAGAATGCCAAGTCGAATGTCGGATAGAAGGCCAGAATATGTCAACTAGAATGGCGGAATATGTGCCAAGCAAAATGCCAGATGGAACCTCACAAAGTATGCCCATATGGAACCTCACAAAGCATGCTCGGACACATGCCAGATAAACCGCAAAAAAAGAACGCACATAAATCCCGGATGGAATGCCACACTGCATGCCAGAATGTACGTCAGATAGGCGGCCAGTGAAATTCCAAATGAAATGTCACACAGCATGCTGGAAATATGCCAGGCAGAATTCCCGGGGAAATTCTAGGTGGAACGTCGCCATATGTGTCCGATAAAGTACCAGATGGACTGTCACACTGGCATATGTTAGATAGAATGCTAGATAAATGTCAAGTAGAATGCAAAAAACAATGTTGTGCCGCAAAATGTGTCAGATAGAATGTGAGAATATATGTCAGGTAAGATGTCCAATAGACTGACAGATGGAATGTCACACGGCATGCCAGAAAACGGGTCAAATAGAATGCCAGATAAGTCAAAAAAATGCAAGATGGAATTTCCAGATGGAATGCCAGATTTATGTCAGATAGCATGTCATATATATATATTTAAATATGTAAAACAATACATGAAAAAAAGTCAGATAAAGTTTCAAATAGAATGCCAGAATGTCACACGGCATGCCAGGAAACATGTCGGACATATCAGTCGAATGCCAAGAAAATTCCAGATGTGACAGATCGAATGTGAATATGCATTTAATATATATATATATATCTGGTAAGATGCCCGGCAGGCTGCCAGATGGAACGTCCCCTGCCTGGATGCCTTGCTGCAGCTGTGCCAGCTGCTGTGCCTGGGCGTCATAGCTACGTTCCGCCAAGCAGGTGGGGATCGCTGGCCCAGGCATCTTCGGTCGCTGCTGCTCTAAGGTGCGCAGCGCGTCGCCTAAGGCCTTCCTCAGAAGGGGATAGTGGTGTGCCTTATGGTGGTGAAATATGGTAAAACGGTGGTGGGATAAATGGTGAAGCGGGCGAAATGTCAATTTAGAACATGCAGGGTTGATTGTGTGAACCACGGTTGCTTCAAAATTTGACAAGGAATAACATTGTGGGATGATCTGGGGGGCAACCCCGTTGACAAGTCCATATGCATGTAAATGTTGACGGACACATTTACTTTAAATCATCCAATACATGTAAATCAACAAACAGATAGATATTGAAATCGCCACGCCCAACAGCACGCAACTAAAGTGAGGTCACGTGGGTATGCCTGCAAAAAAAACATTCCATCCCATGGTTTGGAAAATTATTTTCCCATGTTAAATTCTAAATTTAGGCGATTTTGGGGTATACCCATTTCTGGACAAACCAATGTGCATCCCAAGCTCGGAAGGACCATCCCCGACAGCAAATTAGCCATAACATATGTATCGCAATGGACAAAGAAGCATTGCCCAATTCGCAAATCCAAGCGTCACATGTTTCTGTAAAGGCTCTTGGGCCGTCCTTTCCTTGCATTTGCTGCAGTGAGAAATCAAACATATCCCCAGCAGGTTCCGCACCAAGGGTGGTTGAACCAAGGGGAAACTAACATAAACTAACATCATCCTCCGCAAATCCAAATGTCAAACTACCAGCCAATATCAACCTCCGAATTTTGCTGTGAAATTGAACTCGTTGTAAGGCTTAATCCAAGCGTCTTGGCTTACCTTGATCTTGGCCTCCCAAATGTCATATTGCAGTTGCTGCTCCAGGCGCGCCAAATTCAAGAATTTCTGCTTTGCAGTGTCCCATCGTAGGTCATACCTGGTGGCTGAACCGCCCACCCCTTAAAAATCTTCTGTCATGCTTTCGATAGAAACGCAGTTGCCCTTTGAGATGGGCCACTCCAAGCAGGGATGAGCAGTTCAAGAAACACTGACGCCAGCACAAAAAGTGCATTGGTCGTTGTTGTCTGAGCCAATTCAATTCAAAAAGTTCTTTGGGTCCCCGTACGGCGGACTTACCCAGCCAGGTACTCTCGAAGTTCTTCAGCGCAAATTTCGATCTTCAAAAGGAGTTCCTCGTGTTGGACCTTCGCATGTCCCAGCACTTCAGAAGCTCGTGTCAAATAGGCGGCACCTGGTCGGTCGTTTTGGTGGTTCCGCTCCCTGATCAAGGAAAACATCCACTGGGCATGCTTTTTAACTCAGGGATCCACAATTTAAAACGGGTAATTATGGCGAGTTGTTGCTGTTAAAATTTTCAAGCCATCCCAGGCGTGTTTCAAATGGGCTGTGCCCACCGCTTGAAGCCTCCAAATGCTTTTGGATAACCATTGCAGTTCAAACGGTGAAATGACGTGTGCCCGACGGGTTCTCCATCTTTCAGGTCTTCAAAAACCACCAAAACATCAATTGAAAGCACCAACGTCAAGGCGCTGGCCGAAGCCATGGATTCGGAGGTCGACCGCCTCCTGGCTTTTGCCGGGTGGATGATGGCGTCCGACGTGGGATCATCCGAAACCTCGGTCTCGGGTACCTCCTCGTCCGAGATCTCCGGGGTTCCGGCGTCATCGTCCAGAAAGGTGATGCTGGAAGGCACTTGCAGCAATTCCAGTCCTGAGGTCGCTGCAAGTTTTATTTTTTCGGTTTAAAAATACGCTCGAAAATTTGATTTCCCAAAATGACGTGGCAGCCAAAGGTAAACGTCACCATTGTAAGGAAACTTAAGGGGGTTCTTGGTAGACTGGTTGCGGTCATTCCTGTTTGGAATTCTTTCCGTGATGTGCCGGTATACACCAACACGAAGAGATGATGGTGGGTTGCTTCTGGGAGGATGCCTCGGCAGGCTGCAAGCGACCCTTGAACGACCAACCCACCTCTTGGTAGCGTGTTTGTTTGGGACAACGAAACCCTTCCGATACCATATGTTTCTCGTTTGCTGAAGACCGGGTAGGCCGCTAATACGGCGGATAGCTACGGTTGAAGGACTTTTCATTTCCCTTCCCAATCAAAAAGTTTCTATCCAACCAAGTGGGGTGGTCCTACCAATGCTGGCTCAGCGTCTAGCCTGCTTCTCCAAAAAGTCCAGGAATTGACGCCACTCACAGAGTTGCACCTACCACGGTAAGCAAGTTGATACTAGTCCTTTTGAAACCACATAAGGTGGGATTTCACATGACAAAGGTGACGGAAATTACAACACAATCAAAATGCATGAGCCACCTTTGGGTCACATATTGTGGATCGGGCCGCCGCGATCCAAGGAAATTGTGGGTGCCTGCGGTCGGTGAAGCCCCATAATCCCAAATACGTGCTATAGATCTTCCCAGTTTATCCCAGTGCGCCTGCACTGTGGCAGGGCTCAAGCGTTCCGTGTCCAAGTGCCGTTGGATCAGCGGCAAGTGATCAAAGGTGCTCTGGGCCACAGACTCCACGTTTGCCAGGAAGCGCCAGAAATGCCTGGCGTTGTTGCCGACAAAATTGGCACATCACCGGCCAAAATTCATCAACATTATTGCAATCTTCTCTTGCTTGACATGGGAATGAATTACTTGTTGGTGCAAAAGCGCTGATCTGGAGGCAAATGTGGGGGGCTGACTAGAACATAAATTTCAAGACTTGGGCTGATGACGCCAAACTTTCGGCGAAAGCGACATAGAATAGAAAACGCAAGGGAAAACCATCATGAACACTTGGTGTTGCACATGCCAGCTGCCAACTCATGATGATGCGTGGATTTAATGGGGTTCTAGCCGGCCTATCGCAGGGATACGGTCAAAGGTTCCAAATCAGAAATTTGAAGATGATGGAAAGCAACTGAATACCAGCCAGCCAGCCAGCCCAGGTCCCCAGGTCCATCCTGATTCCGCAGTGACATATTCCTCTTTATCCTAAATCCTTCAGAATGTGACTGATGCCAAGCCAGTAGAAAAAAACCGAAAAAAGATACAATGAGCCGTGGAAACATTTGGAAAGGAACTTGGTGGAAGTGTACCCCCAAAATGTTGGGCCCAATGTCTGGCCAGCATCTTCTGACCAAGGATGGTCTTGCCCTCGCACCTTCTCCAAAAATCCGAAACCTGACCTCAAGCTCTGTTGAAATATATGTGATTGATCGCGCTTGCTACTTCGAGGCCCTTACAACTGTTACTATCATTTCATCTTGTGGTTGCTGGTGGTTTCAACCAACTTTTGGAAGAAATATCATACGTGAGATCCATCATCAGAGAAAAGGCCCCCGTAACCAGCCCTGCCAAATTGGAGGTTGGAAAAACAATTTCATATAGAAATCGCCTAGTTTCGGGGGCTGCGCTACCACAACTAAGTAACACCCTACCCGAACCTGGCCTGGCAGAATCCAGCTGCGCCCCATTTAGCGCTTCTGTCACCTGCTGCAAGCCTGTGCGGTCGCCGCTGCCGCCAAGGCGCAGCAGCCCGGGTTTGGCGCCAATGCCCACGTCGCAGTGCTCCGTCAACAGCTTGGCCTGAGGGTGGGTTGCCTGCGGTAACCTTGGCATCACTTAGGTAAATGGGCTGACAAAAAGGAGAGAGAAAATGGGCTGACAAAAGAGGGAGAAAAAGGGAGAGAGAGAGAAGAAACACAACTTTAGTTCCTGGCAAAGCAGCAGCATATGTATCACAATTGAACATATGGCGAAGATAGCTCTACGTTTACCGGCTTGGACCTCCGTGGGCTTGCTTTCGGAACGGGGGTTGGAAGTCAAAATCCAGATCCAGATATGTTGGATAAATGTTGAAATATTTTACCTCTTGTGGGACACTGGTGAAGTGAATCTGTGACAAAGCAGCTGTGGTTCAGCTTACTTATTACATAAAAAAGGAAGGGGATTGGGGCGGAGGATGCAAAGCAGAACGAGACCTGTTCTCACATGTAACGCCGTAGTTTGAATATGATACTCAGCGTGCATCTAATGCAGAACATGCTCCTTGTGATTCATTCTGTAGGCTGAAGCACCACCGTCTTGGGTGTAAATAGGTTCATTGGATGTTTTCAAAGATTTCCTACAAATTTCTATTGTTGGATTCCGCTTTCTTTGAAACATTGTTATTGTCCTTCTATCCTGTCTACTTGATGTGGTACTCGTGGTACTCTGTGTCTTCACAATAGTTGCAGCACAATGCAAAGAAACCAGAAAGGCAAAAAGCCAAAAAGCCAAACGCAACAAAAGTCAAAAGCCAAGAAGCCGAGAAGCCAAAGCCATCCTTCCATCCATCTTTCATTCCTTCACGTTCTCCCCCCTTCCTTCCTTCCTTCCATCCATCCATCCATTCATCCTTCCTTTCTTCCTTCCTTCCTTCCTTCCTTCACGTCCTTCCTTCACGTCCTCCCTCCCTCCCTCCCTCCTCCCTTCCATCCTTTCTTTCTTCCTTCCTTCCTTCCTTCCTTTGTGCATTGACAGCCTTCCTACCCGGTCTTCTTCCAAGTTTATTTTTAGATTATTCCCCAAACAGGTTGTCCACACTCAAGGGGTTCTTACGGTAGGTGTTAAAGGCTGGGGTTGGATCAGGGTGCTCCATCTGGCCTCTGGCTTTTTTGCTGTACAGTCTCGCATAAAAGTTCCCTTGTGAGATGTCCATGTGACTGCGCAAGCTCGCACAAGATGAGCGCTCGCGGTTTTGGCCTGGGGCCTTTTCATTGGAAATTCTTTTATAAAAGTTCTATTGTCAGATGTCAATGTGCATTTCGACTGCGCAGGCTTGCATAAAGTGCGCGGCTAAGTTTTGTCTCTGTCGAAGGTGTTGTTTTACTAGCGCGCCCTGCTCGTTTTTTGCATTTTTTGAGCTATGTCCATTTCGTGTGGCAGGCGTGGCACTCGCGGGACATTTTTAAATATCACACGATGTTTGGCATGACAGGTGCAGTTTCTGCACGTTGCTAAAACATTGGCAGGCGTGGGTCAAAATTGAAAGTCATGTTTCGTGGCAGGCGCATCTTGAAAGGGGGACATGCTGATCATTCAGTGTGGCAGGCGCGCTACTTTGTAGACGTCGACCAAAAGTGGTTGGGACCCAGGCAAAACGTCATTTTTTACATTTTCAATGTTCATTTTTCGTGATGCACGCGTGTTTTATGAAAATCAAATATGTGCTAGTGCAACCCTCGCTCTCGCTGTGGCGCAGTGCGAATTTGGATATCGCTCGTGCAACCCTCTTGGCACTTTGCGCGTGTCGGTTCGCTCTCGCCGTGGCGCGATGCAAAAATTACCCCGCCATGCTGAATTATGCTGAATTGAGCTGATTCTCTTAGATTCTGGTAAGGAGATCTTATGACAGCTGGTCTTTCCATGACGGTCTTGCGCGAGTTTGATGGTGCAGTTTTCGCGGTCCGCAATACATGAAGATCTTGACCAAAGTTTTGTAGAGGTCCTTGTGCGAAGATGTGATGAAGATCTTGGTTCAATCCTGTTAAGAGGTCCATTGTCCTTGTGAGAAGATTTTGTGGAGATCCTGCCGAGATCCCCCAATAGGTCCCGAGATGTCCTTGTATGATCTTGCGCAAGTCGTTCTGTGAAGATCTTGTGTAGATCCTGGTGCAGTCCTCTCTAACTTGTCCTTGCATGATTCTGTACAGCTCCTTCACAGAACAACTTGTGGAGATCCTGGTAAGATCCTCTTTAGAGGTCCTTGCATGAAGATCTTGCAGATTCCGTATTAGAGGTGCTTCTATGAAAGCTCTTCTGGGATGCTCTTGAAAGGCTCTTGTACCAAGATCTTGTCAGATCCTCTCCAGCAGCAGCAAGTTCTTTTATGACGACCGCGTGGGATTCTCTTCAAGGTCCCGGCATGAAGATCTTGGTCCCTTGTACAATTTCTTGCGGGAAGCTCTTGCAGAGATCCTGGTGAATCCTCTGAGAGGTCCTTGCACGATCTTGTACAGGTCCTTGTGAGGAGATCTTATGGAGATCTGGCTGACATCATCCCCAAGAGGTCCTTGCATTAAGATCTTGCAAATGCACTGCGCTGCTGCTTGTCTGAAGGTGCTTCTGGGGTGTTCATAGGAGATTCTTGTACGAAGATCTTGTGAGATCCCCTGTATAGATCTATATAGAAAGTCTTTCCTGGATGATCTTTTGCAATTCTCTTAAATGTCCTGCTATGCGGTTCTGGTATGAGGTCCTGATGAGTAGACATGGCCTTGCTTCTTGTGCCAAAACAAATTCCTGCTGCTGCAGTTCCGAAAATGTCTACCCTGCGCTGCTACCGTTCCATACCTACTGTTGCTTTTACCTGGTACATTGACTTCCTACCCCCCACACTGTTTGGGGTCTCTTGCCGGTGAGATTCAAATTTCTTTTTGATTGCTTATGCGGCCCCCGAGCTACAAATCCAGTGTGGGTCCAACACATCCCCCCAAATCAGTGAAAAGGATTCATCAGTCAAGTCTGCCCACACATCAACCTAACAGGTAGCTTAAGTTCGTGCTTTGAATCTTCGGATCCCTTCAACAGAAGCGACGTGATATCCTTACAATTCGACGCCAGCGGAGCAACCCTGCTTATTTCAACTCAGGTCAACCTTTGGCTGATCATATCTAATTGTATCATCCAGCCCGAGGCTGTCAGCCATCCCCCAGACCCCTGTAGCTGCCTCTGGGTAAGCGATGTCCATGGAAACCATCAACATCTTGGCCCAAGTTTGACCAAAACCATGGCCAGTTTGAATGGCTCCTTGGCACCAGTGGCAGCTCAGGTGTTCAAGCCATCTCAGCCACCAAATTTTCAAAACAGGAGACTGTGAAGGAACAGTTCCCAAAAGACTTTGTGAATCGTATGTGATGATCTATTTCTTGGAGCGCTCCCATCCTCACAGCTCCTCCAACCTCGAACAGCCCAAACGCTGTGTGATCCCGACCCGGGTTCTCAACGTTCGAAAAAAATATTTCCTTCGAGTGACCGACGCCCACTGGCATTCTATGTGACATTTGACCTGACATATTTTCTGACATTCTATCTGAAATCTTTTCTGGCATCCTCTGGAATTCTATCTGAGATTTAATCGGGCATATTTTCTGACATTCTCTGGCATCCTATGGCATTCTATCTGACATTTTTTTCTGGCATTTTTGCCGAAATTGTATCTGGCATTCTATCTGACATTTTATCTGGCGCATTTTTTGACATTCTATCATTCTGTATGGCATTTTATTTGACATAGTTTCCGGCATTCTATCGGACATTTTATCTTGCAGTCTATCTGACATTTTAAATATCTAGCCTTTTTCCTGTTATTTTAGCTGGCATTCTGTCTAAGGCATTCCATCTGACATAATTTCTGGCATGCCGATTCATGCCGTGTGACATTGTGGCAGTCTATCTGACATGAGTTGAAATTTAGAATATATATATATACATATATATGAGAAGTTTTTTCTGATATATTTATTCTGGCATCTATTCAGGCATCTTTCTGAGATTCCACATGGCATATGTTGGGGTCCAGGCGTCGTCTCCAACTGCATCAGGAAGGAAGGAAAGGAAGGAAAGGAAGAAGAAGGAAGGAAGGCGGCACCTTTATTAAAATCTAAAGACCCTGATCGCCCCCAGCTCACCCAACCAGGCTGCTTGAAATGGCTTCAAATTTCTGGGCACTTGGAAGATGGACATCCAGAAGTAGAGGCCAGACTTCATTGGCAATGTCAATCAGTAGCTGGCTGCGCCGCGCCACGCTGACAGCTAAATTCTCGTCGTTGTCTGTTCGCAGGCGCTTCGGGATCAAGCGAAAGGCGGAGGTCTGCAATGGCGAGCGCGTCTCACGGCGATACCGCAACCTGTGGCTGGTCGGTCGCTTTCGTTGAAGCAAGCTGAAACCTTGTTCTGACAAGGCTGGAAGAGAATTTTCAAGCATGCGTCCCAATGACTGCAAATGCCATCCGTCTTACAATCAAAGACTTCGGACATCTTCCAACCAAAGACCCCAGAATGAATAGATCCAATACTCAATCAAATATTCGCAAAGTTGCTTAGTGTACAATGGTAACTAAGCTGGATGGTCCGTTATTGGCCCTTCGTTGGTTCATGAGGTGTGAGCCGAACCGTGTTGGCAAAGAATGCTGCGCATGAATTGGTAGCGGGGCTGCCAGTGAAAAAAACGTCTGGAAATCAACCGTTTTATTTTGCAGTGCCATGTGTTTTCCACTGTTTGAAACTCATCACCCGACAAGCGCAAACACGTTGTCATCCCACGCGCCATCTCATCGATCCTCCAAGTTACATGGATTGAGTGATGGGGCCATCATCCTCAAAGTATTTCTTCGGCGCAGCCCAAAAGTCGGGCGTTTGCAGATAAGGCAGCTGGGCTTCAGAAAAGACATGTTTCTGGCAGTGCGCGCGAAAGATGATCATCGCCAAATATCGCTGGAATGGGGTCCAGCTCAAGTCCTGAAAAAAGAGACTAAATGGTGACCGTGGCTGGGTCCAGCCGTGGGAACGGACTTCAGATCTGGAATAATTACCCCACAGATGAAGGACGAAGGGTCATCATGATGAGTTCTTGCAGTGAAAAAGATTTCAGGTAATCACGCAGATTCCCTATACTTCGCATGATCCTGGCCACGTGACAATTTGTTTGAAGTTTTATCAAGCATATTCAAATACATTCTAGGTGACATGGGTTGACACGTTACCAGGCACATTTTCTGACATTTTATCTGACACGAACTCAGACTCAGACATATTTTTTTTGCATTTGACCCGGCATGTTTTGAGTCAAAACATATTTTGAATTTTTACCTGGCATTCACCTGACAGATTCTTTGGCATTTTATCTCGCGTGTTTTATCAGGCATAGGCTCCGAAATATATTCTGACATTTGATCTGCCATAACTTCTGGCATTCTTCCAGCAATTCATTTTGACATATATTCTAACATTCTAACGGACGGTCGATCTGATGTATATTCTCACATTTATCTGGCATATACTGTGGCTTCGCGCGACAAGCAGATTCTGCCGTTTGATTTGGTACTTTGACATTGTATCTGACAAATCTTCTCACGTCCTACCTGGCAAATGCGCTGATATTTGTCTGGCATTCTGTTTGACATCTGTTCTGGCATTCTCTTCGACATGCATGATCACATACATTACGACCTTTTTATCTTGCAATTTGTTTGACATTTTAGCCGACATTATATCTGAAATATTTTCCGGCGTCCCATCTGGCATATATTCCGATTTTTTGCTTGGCATTCTGTCTAGCAGTCTATTCCGGCAAATCTTGTGTGGCCCGAGTCTGCAAGCTGGTGAGAATGTTCGGATCTGGCAGGCCCCAGAGTGCAGGCCGCTGCTCGCGGCCTGACCAATCATTAACTGGAACATTTGCAGTGCAACTCGCCATGTCTAACAAGAAAGAAAAAAACCACCCAAACTCTCCACAACCAGAGATCCGCCAGCAAATCATCATTGTCATCATTGTCATCATTGTCATCATTGTCATCATCAACATCACCACCACCACCACCACCATCATCATCATCATCATCACCACCACCATCACCATCACCATCACCACCGCGATCGCGATCGCGATCGCGATCGCCATCGCCATCGCCATCACCATCACCATGACCATGACCACCACCACCACCATCATCATCACCATCACCACCATCATCATCACCACCACCATCACCATCACCACCACCATCACCACCGCCATCACCACCGCCACCGCCATCACCACCGCCATCGCCATCACCATCACCATGACCACCACCACCACCACCATCATCATCATCATCACCACCATCACCACCACCATCACCATCACCATCACCACCACCACCACCATCATCATCATCACCATCATCATCAGCGTCGTCATCGCCATCATCATCAGCACCTCCTTCCTGTCATGATTGCGATCATAGTCCTCATTCTCATGTGAAGTCTCAAAATCGCCGCCATCCTCCTCCTCATCATCACATTCTTCTTTTTCTCTTTCACTTTATTTTTTTT
>Ga0126342_10009647_pt1 | contig 17300 bp, 13 predicted proteins | sample Cyp1metagenome_FD_92528 | JGI IMG/M metagenome (GOLD analysis project Ga0126342, IMG submission 92528) | Coral microbial communities from Lord Howe Island, Old Settlement Bay, Australia - Cyphastrea 1 metagenome | ecosystem: Host-associated > Invertebrates > Cnidaria > Coral ... | reverse complement strand
GTGATTTTTTGGGGTATGATTCGCAGGTATGATTCGGGGTATGGTTCGGGGTATGATTCGTGGGTATGGTTCGCAGAACTCGAACTTCCCACCCTTACTAAAATCTGCACACCTGAAAAAAAGGCACAGCCAAATGCTTGGCCTCCAAGGGTACCACGCTATGAACCTGGGATTTGTCAAGATCTGTCCTTGATGGATTCTATGGCAGGGACTGTCACCACTAGGCTGCTGCTTTGCGGAAGACGCAGCAGCTGCCGTTCAGAGCACGGCTCCCACACCTGGGCTCGGGACTGCTCGGAAACCCCATGGTGACTTGGCGTTGCCCCATCTAACCCGATTTGGGAAGAAATGTTGGATGGGAAAATTGACTTCGGAAGCCCATGGCTACCTCCAACTATATAACACCAGTAGGGTTTTCCTGATGATCCCTTCATCCGATTCAGCGAGAGGAATTGGGGGTCCCAGCTGAATCCCCCCATCTGGGTTAACAAAAAAATCATCTCCGAGTCTCCGACCATTCAAAATCACCATCAAAATTTCCTGTAATTTCCCCATAGTTCCAGCATCACCAGCATTTTCACCAGCAAAATCACCACATTCCGCATCATGAAACGCCAAGAATCGGTCAGGCCCTGTAAGGTTTGGCTGAAGCAAAGCATCTGAGCATCCAGTTCCAATCCCAAGCACCAGTTGAACTTTGCGCGCAGCACCGGATCACTGCCATGCTCGCCACCAAGTTCCAAGCTCAAGTTTGGCAGTTGCCTCAGGATATGTGCGAATGATCCCAAGGCTGGATTTCATCTCTAACATGGGCTGAAATCTAACCTGTTCCAATGGTGTTATTTTTCACATGATCATCTAACTAACATTGCTGGAAAATGCCCTGTGGAAGCAGATGATTTGTGCACTATGGTTGCCAGCAGTGTTTGAAGATGCGTATAGAACCAGAAGCATTGAGAATATACTCATACCATATCATACCTGACAAATCATACTGCTGCTCCAACAACCACGGGGGATATTCACCTACCATAAGAGGGACTGTAACAAAAACTACGCTTGGGCGTAGGCAACGAATCATAGGTTCACAATCACTAGGACATACTAGAACTAATTATATTATATCTATGATAACACCCAAACAGATAGAACAATAATGTATCACTAAATATATATGTTTGTAAGTTTTTCCTTGTTTATCGGGGTAACTCTATATTATACATCCCAGCATCAAATGTTTACATCTTTGGCTTGGATAACGGGATCAGATCTCAGGTCCTCAGTCGTCCTTTCTCAGGTCCTTCTGCTGCTCCCCGAGTTACAAATTCACGGAGAATTGCCAATTTCGAGGAGAAGGAGAAGCCAATTCGCCTGCGCTGCGAAGATTTCGGAGTCAAGATTCATTGTTCCTGACTGGATCAAGACCGAATATGTCTAATTAATCTATTCTGACCATTTCTGACCATCGTCTGCGGCACCAGGATCACTTAGAACCACAAGATTGGGATCACTCAGAACCACCGGATCACTTAGAACCAAAAGGCATCACTTAGAACCACCAAATTAGGATCACCAGAACCACCAGTCCAGATGTTGATGGTTGAGGCTGCTATAACCAGCATGGTGGAATGAGCCCTTTGGGGTAACACTTGGGGAAATGGGGTGGGACATGGGGTGGGTTTAGGGCACAAGTGGGGACACGGGGCTGGGGCGTGGGGTAGGTTTAGGGGACCAGCCTGGTGGAATGAGACCTTCAGGTGTCACTTGGGGACACGCTGGGACACGGGGTGGGTTCAGGGGACAAGTGGGGACACGGGGCTGGGACATGGGGTGGGTTTAGGGGACAAGTGGGGACACGGGCCAGGGCAACACTCGGGGGCACGGGGCTGGGACATGTGGGAGGGTTTAGGGGGACAAGCGGGGACACTGGGCTGGGACATGGGGTGGGTTTAGGGGGGCAAGTGGGGACACAGGGCTGGGACATTGGGTGGGTTTAGGGGACCAGTTTAAGGTAACACTTGGGGACACGGGGCTGGGACATGGGGTGGGTTTAGGGGACCAGCATGGTGGAATGAGACCTTTAGACTAACACTTGGGGACACGGGGCTGGGACACGGGGTGGGATTTAGGGGACCAGCATGGTGGAATGAGACCTTTAGGGTAACATTTGGGGACACGGGGCTGCGACACGCCGACACGCAAAAATTTAGGGGACCAGCATGGTGGATTCCACTAGAGCACCAGGGAATGAGACCTTTAGTCGTACACCGTTCTGGACCTTTTTATTCTTAGGCAACTCATCCATCTATGCTGCTGCTGCTGCTGATGATGATGATGATGATGATGATGATGATGATGCTGATGATGATGCTGGTGATGATGATGATGATGATGATGATGATGACGATGACGATGACGATGGCGATGGCGATGACGATGACGATGGCGATGACGATGATGATGATGATGATGATGATGATGATGATCATGATCATGATTGTGATGACGATGTTGATGATGATGATGATGATGATGATGATGATGATCCTGATCGTGATGATGATGATGATGATGATGATGATGATGATGATGATGATGATGATGATGACGATGACGATGACGATGACGATGACATGACGATGACAATGACGATGACGATGACGATGACGATGATGCTGATGATGATGATGATGATGATGGTGATGGTGATGGTGATGGTGATGGTGATGGTGATGATGATGATGATGATGATGATGATGATGATGATGCTGATGGTCGTGATTGCAGGGTGGTTCTAAGCGATGCCAATTGCGCGGTTCTAAGCGATCCAAATCCCGTGGTTCCAAGCGATCCCACGACCATCGTCTGCACTGGCCAAACAAATTCCCAAGAACGACAAACAACAAAAGACGCTACCATTCGTACTGTCGATCTGCCAAGACAAAGCCAAGCCAAGCCAATTATGCGGTCATTATCCCATTTAGGGATGGACAAGTAAAATCATCCAATATCGCCAGTGTTGCTGGGGTATCCCCAGTTGTTTGGTAGATTCATTCACCTATCCATGGGATCCAGCACATCAAACAGGTCAGATCCGCTGCTTCCGAAGGAACTGCTCAGACTTGCTCTCTTTTCCATCATGGGCGCTGCATCCTCTGGACATTAAGGGCATTTTTTTAGGCCTGGGCCTGCCAGTTCGACTTGGAGTCATTTTAGGTCGCCAGTAAAGGAGCAACATAGACCCTGAAAAAATTGAAATGCTCATATATACTTGTACCCCCACATCATGATTTTTAATAGAATTGTCCACTATAAATATATATATATATATATACAACTTATAGAACCATCCATATTTTGGGGTACCCCCATGACTACGGAAACCTCCATATGTTGAGTGGAAAGTCATCTTTTTACCCCCAACTCATGGCAGGGTAGAGATGGGTAGAGCTGTTCAAGCCAGGTGCATCACTAGACACGCTACGACTCCCCAAGCCTTCAAAAGACTCCAAGCTTGGACAACTCTCGAAAAACACACACATTTTTTGGGTCACATCCAACCAAAATCCACAATCAATGGATTGGTTTAAGGGAAAATCTACAGGAAACCATCGATTTTCCCATGAAATATGGGGCTTTCCTGTAATTTTTCCCTTCAATCAATCCATTGACACAACAAATCGGGTACTTTTAGGTCACATCATGTCACATCCAACCAAAATCCTATGAAATCTCCCATGAAATCACCGTTTCTCCGCACCGTTTACTCCAGATCGTTCCGGTGGTCCTGTCGGACCGAGCCCCAGCGCCGCAAGTGTCGCGTCAGCAAGGCCAGCTGTGGAGCGGTCACCAGCAGCGAGACGCAGGGAGCCAGGATGTTGAAGGCCTGGGTGGGTGAATGATGGTGGAAAATGATGGGAAAATGGACGTTTGATGATTATCATACAATATGATTCAATGATTCAGAATGATTCACCATAATGATCATAAAATATCAGCATAATTCTGGGAAATGAATGTTTTATGATAAATGTCACCATCATTCATTCACCATTTCCACCGTAGAAATGGGTGAATAATTCTAATGATGGTGGAAAACGTTGGAAAGTGTCGGAAAAAAAGAAACTATGATCATCATAAAACATCGGATGAATGATGATTTATGATCATGAGAATGGAAGTTTTGATGATATTTATAATGTTATATAATGTGTTTTGGTGAATTATGATTCTTGAGATAAATATTACAATATGTTATACTGTCTTGTTTTTTGAATTATGATTTATGATAATGAGAATGGGTCTTGTGAATGATAATATTGGTGAACGGAATTGGTCTCCTTGTGAACATTTAGACTTTTCATGTTCATGATTTGGGGATGAAATGGGATGACCAGGCAAGTCCATTTTCTGCGAGAATATGACAGAGAGAAAAGAAACAATGTATACTTCTATGGGTTTGGAGTCGAATATAAACTGGAATCACGTGGAAAACAATGGAAGCATCAGATTCTGACCTTTGGTCAATGGTCAATAAGGCCATATTCTGTGGGATATTCCCTTACATAGCCCTTACATAGGCCTTATATATAGTAGGTACCTCAGTTTCCATCTGTAGCAACAACTTCAACACCTTTGCGGCACCAGGACCCTCTGCTAAGTTGGCTCCTAGAAATCATCACCTAATGAATTGTGATAATTCCAAAATATCCTCAATGTACTAGGTATCAAAAGCCACATTTTCATCATTGACCAAAAGGGGATTGAACACTGGAACACGAGATTCCAAAACGTTGGACTATACACGAAAGGGTGTTGCTTTTCAGTACAATGAACCCAATAATCCGATGCTTTTGAATTGTGAAGCGTTTTGGAAAAGTGTCTAAACCGTTGGACTTGGAGTTTCCAAAACGTTACTCTCCCGCCTGCTGCTGTATGGAAACGGTGATGGCCTTGCACTGCATCAGCCTGCACAGCTCGCCAGCGAGTTGCAGAGGGTGGGTGGATTGGTAAAAACTTTTGTTTCCAAATTTGAAACAGAACATAACATGATTTAACAAATGAATCATTGGATCAAGATCCTAAATGGTATGTATGTATGTATATATATATATACACATATTATATACTATATCAAGAGATATTAAAAGACATTAAACGATATTAAAAATATATAATATACATGCAGTAGCTGTGGACCATCAAGCCTTGATTCAGGCCACCTGGGCAGGTTTTTAGCGGTTTCAGGGATTTTCCAGGCCTTGAAAAGTCACCAGATCTTGGAAATTGATGAACATTCAGGATGGAAATGGATAGAAACAATATAGAAACTGAAGATCATAATCTGCAAATTAGTGGTTAGGGCAATATATCCCTAGTCATAGCATGTCTTAACAGAAGATTGGCTAGCCAAACTACGCAGTTTGTTGACCCAAACATCCTCAACTCAGCAAATTCCTCGTAAAATGCTTGGTGATTTCCCCATAGCATAGAATGCTTGAACCCCCAATGTAAAATTGCCATAAATCAGGCAAATTCCGTTTGTTGACAGCAAATCCGCTGTTGGTTGACGCTTGAAACAAGCTATGAAACTTAGAAAAAAAAGGATTTGCCATGGAAACATTGGGAACTTTTACCATCGAACAAATTGGATTTGACATTATTTGACCATGGAAACATTGGGAACTTTAACCATCGAATAGTTAGGCCAGTTAGCCCATCTTGGGCACCATCTTTTACCCAACATGTGGGATGTTCAACCATCCTGGCCTCTTGGCAGGCGTCCACGCTCCATCCGATTGTGCTGGCAGCGTCAAGCGACGATCCAATGGGACGACGGTGGGCAAAAACCAACTGCTGAAGTCGCCTCACCACGAGCTGATTTTTTTTACGGTCAAAGGCGATGTAAATCACCAGGAAACATGGGGATTTCACCTATTTCACCTGCAAAAATGAGGATTGAAACGGCAGAAAAGGGAATTAAACCTTCAAACATGAGAATTGAACCATCAAAAATATGGATTTTGTGTGAGATTTAAGAAGCAAAAATTGAGATGTGTTACGAGCAAGAGTTGAGGTTTGACTAAGCAAACTGCGGATTCAACCAACACATCTGGATTTAAGTATGTTTAAGCGACCAAATTGAGGTACTGATGGACAACAATTTGGATTTGCAAGCCGAAGAAATTGGCAAATCGGGACGAGTCACGTATGGTCACGTCATTCAGTACATGGTGCTAAAGATTGTCAATCTATTATATCCTGTTCATTATGTGTATGTATTTATATATATATATATATATATATGTATATATATGTATATATATGTATATATGTATATGTATATGTATATATATATGCATATATATATGTATGTATATATATAAATGTATGTATATATATATGTTATATATATTCATATACATATATATTGTGTATATATATATATACATATACATATATATTGTATATATATATGTATATATTGTGTATATATATATATATATATATATACATATGCACTATGTTTGTCCAACGCTCTGAAATTTGACCGATAATGATCTGAAATGCCAGCTGCTATTTACTTACCAAAGTTATGGTCCAGACGCGACTTCCTGCAGTTTAAATTGTGCCGAAACGTTCAGGAAAAGACAGGGATTATGTTGACGCAAACACGAGTTCAAATACATGTTTTTTACTGTCTCTAGACAGCTTGTAAACCGAACTCAGAAACCAGGAATGCTTTTTCCTTTTCTACCTTCTAAATCATCTACTTTCAACTTCACAAATTTCTACAATATTCTACATCAAAATCCTTGGGACATGGAATCAAGTCAAGTTTTCACACTATTTTGACAGAGGCCAAACAAGCCCAGCGTTTTTTGACGGCCAAGCCACTCAGTTGAAAGCACATGCCATCCCCAGCGTCCTGCACAGAGTGAACATGCGATGGTGATGCGATCGGCTTCTGGTGCTTTATCCCCTCATTCATCTGGCTCAATTATCTTCATTCACTATGCTGAAATAAGGTCGTTTGGGAATGGTTCCCCAAATTCAATACTCATCATTTAGATTCAGCATCTCATAGTAAGTCCCAAAAAGATCTCGAACATGTGAATGATCCACAAAAGATCCGGATCGGACCCTACTTACATGTACTAAAAAATGTTGAATTCACCACTTGAATTAAGGATTGGGAATGTGCCGTCTCCTCACTGGAGATCACATGAAAGCTGACCACCATGGGCTGCAAGACCTCTTTGCCGGACAACTTGCGGGTAAAGTCCCGACAAAAATCCCGTAAACATATCTTGGTATCCACTAGATTCACGAGATTTTCCATTCCATTCCCGTAAAACGGCTGTTGTATGATGCAAAAATTCTGGAAACTCTTGTCATTTCACGTAGCCATGGATTACCCATGTGTGACTCATGATGATTTGCCGATTTCCATAGCCATTTCCATGTTAAACTGTTAGATTGCCAGAGGGTAGCTGCATGACCCATGACCGGCCACTGAGCTCGAGGCTCCACAGGGCAGTAAAAGCTTCACAGGATCCTCGGACATCTAATTCGCGGCAGTGGATGATACATGGCTTGTGTATACATCTGCAGTATGTCTATCTGTAGAAATATGTAGACATAATGTGCATTGTCATTGCATGCATCAAAACAGGTATCTATGCATATATATATACATACATACACAGAATTATGTATATATCTATATATATACATACACAGAATTATACATATATATGTATATATACACCTTTACTTACATGTATAAACAAACACAGGAATATACAAAGACCTATATATATTTATATATACTTGTATGTATATATATATATTTATTTATTTATGTATGTTGATACATGTGTACAAGCATATATATATATATATATGTATATATGTAGACATGTATAGCTATACATATATATATGCATACATATATATATATATATATATATTTATTTATATACAAATACATGTATATATATACATACTCATGAAAATCTAATCATGTGTATATATATATATATATATTATACACATAATCTAACGATGATCTGGTCTTGGTCTACATGCCACTCCTGGATCGTGCTGTACATCGTACCAGGTGGATGACAATGAGATATGCGATCGATAGGTCAACCAAGAAACATCATGAGAATTTCACCCAAGTTAGCACAGAAAAATCAACTGGTTGGTGATTGACCTACCCTCTGAAATATGAGTTTGTCAGTTGGGATGATGAACTTCCCAATATATGTAAAAATAAAAAATGTTCCAAACCACCAACCAGTCAACAACTACCCGCCGGTAATCAAACATGGCAATGGGACATTGCTGCACTAAATGACGGTTTTAGTGGGAAACTCGAACTAAATGAGGGATGTCTGATTGCCATATTGGAATACCAGTGACATCATCAGAATTATTGATTATATATCCCATTGATATGGGGTTGTCTGAAAATATGGTATCCCCTCCATTGATTTATGAATATGTTCCCTATTAAAAAGGCTACTTGGGGGGAATAAACCATTTTCAAACACCCCCATATCCATTGTTGTCCCAAATCCATTTATTTCAAGCTTTGTTCCCATGCCATTGCTCGTGACTTGCCACCAAGCAACAGTGCAGCTCACTTGCCTTGGTACTCCCCCTTTTGTTTGCCTTCATGGTCTTGAGATCTGGATATCATTGGGAATCTGATTGGAATGTCATAGGAATTTCCCATAATAACCATACCTGGTTGGTGGTTGACCTACCCCTCTGAAAAATATGACTTTCTCAGTTGGGATGATGAACTTCCCAATATATGGAAAGTCATGAAATTCCATGGTTCCAGTCACCACCAATCAAATACGGAATCTCCCAGTTCGTGGAATATTTGCAGCCTCCGGCAGCTCCATGGCTGAACCTCCAGTAGTGGTTTATGTCCAATTGGAATCATGGGAATGTCACAGGACGAATCAATCCTGTCCAAGTCCAAGTCTAGATCTGGCGATCTGGACCCACGAAACCACCCAGCCTTATTGCTACAGTTGGTGACCAAAGATTTTTGGGAAAGCGACCAATTCCCCATGCAAAATGGTGCACCCATTCAAACCCATCTTAATGAAATCCCTAGTTTTCATGGTTTAAAAACCCTCTGGTAAATTAACATAGCTATTGAAAATGGCCATTTAGTTCGCTGATTCGCCCACTAAAAATGCTGATTTTCTATGTTAGTCTACCAGAGGATATCCCCAACACATGTGAAATCATCAACCGATTCCCCCTCTTGTGACACGCTTTTTCCCCGCCCTGAGGCCCTTTTTGTCGACCAGTTACATCTGCGGCCATGGACACTCACAGGACCTTCGCGGTACAAGTTGTGTATGGCATCAATCATCTATGGGAAACGGTGTGGATGTGTGGGAAATAGTTTGGTTTCAAACATCTGTGGTTTCAATAATCATGTTTTTTGTTAAGCCAATCTGTGGGAAAATGAATGGGAAATAGATGGGAAGTGGTTTTAATATGTTTCGATCACCTATGATGATATGAATAATCTATTGGGATAGATATATCCAAGATCTAAGACAAGAAATAGTATTGGTTTCAATTGGTTTCAATCATACTTGGGAAGCGGATCCAATCATGTCCTGGGACAATTTTTGGGGTCAGCGACTTGGATGGGACAAGGACCCGGACCGGACATGGCTGGCTGTTTATGATAAGATGGGGCCATTCGACGCTGCTGGTATATGTGTATGCATATATATATATATATATGTAATCATACATATATATATATATATGTAGATGATTGGTTATAAGTTATAAGCCAAATGCATTATGAGCCAGTTGCATATAAATCATGATTCACCTTGACTTATAAAAAATAAGTGGTATACAACTGGGGGTTATCCCATTTGTTTCTAGAAATAATAACCAACCAAATGAGCGATGAAGAGAACAAAGTTGCAGAGGTTTCAAGTCCATTGGGCGACATAGTTGCTATGGAACAAACCCAGGTACCATGGTTTTCACATCAACATAGCTGGTAAAAGGGTCCCAACCATCCCAGGTCGGTGACCCAAATAATGGTTGTGTTTATGGAGGCTTAACTAACCACCAAGCACCATAGCCAATGGCTCAAAGCATCAGTGGAATCTATGATTGGGAGGGGGTCATCTATGAATCCATGCTGGTGGGGATTGTTTATCAATATAGGCTTATCTGAAACATGATGGGTACCTCAATATCTGATGGGAAACATGATCATTTTCCCTATGAACATGACCATTTTAAGGTGGTATACCAAACCACTTTTTCAGACACATCCAAACCATGCTATTTGGTTATATTCCATAAAAAATCACCGCTATATCTCCACTAGATTTGTATTTGATACCATCATTTTTGGACAAAACCAAAACACCAAACATGACCAAACCAGCTAATGATTGTGTTTGTACCAGTAGGGGGCTATACCACCCTTTATGTATACAGGAGATGACCGGAATCTGTTGTCGCAATCCCCATCAACTAACCATTGCAGGGCTATTTCTCAAGAATCGTCATATTATTATACTTCGGGGTGCAGGCCAGATGTTATTTTTATGGGTACAACAACGGTACAACCGGTCGGTATTTTATTCAAGCCCCCATAAGTTGGGATATGGGGCCCCTGACACTGTAACTATGGTGGCAAATGGAGGTTCCTAAAATGGGGTACCCCCAAATCATCTATATATCATCTATTTGAAGTGTATTTTCCATGATGAACCATCCAGCTAGTGGGCTAGCCCCATTTTAGGAAACCCCCACTTCCAAGGTGCGCTACTTGGAACAGACTCCGAGATCACTGGGCTGCCAGGGCACCACTCCAAAGAAGGCGCCTCTACTTTGATGGCACCCTGGAATCTAAGCTGGACCTTCCATTTCATGACTATCTATATATATATATGCAAACCAATGGAGATATGGGACTTTTTCCTGGATCTTCCTCTCAAGGAGTGATGCTTCAAGGTACCCACTATTGGTTTAGCTTGTCCCCATCATGATTGATTTCACAATAAGCAATGGGGAGAATTGGAATATATTGGGGATTAACAAACCATTTTATGGCAATGTCATGGGGATGTAATCAGCTCCATGGCTTTCTGGATCAGCAATAAGTCGTTTCTTTTTGCAGCTGTAAACCTCTATGGCTAGGGGATTTCTCAGCCATGTTTGAGGACACCAATCGATAACTATAACCCCCGCGAAACTCACCGTGTTTGTTGGTGAGCTGATGAAAAAAGATACCACCATGTTTTTGTGGCTTCACATGGCCAATCTTGGATGCAGCAAACAACAAAAACATCTTTGGCTGGTTAGCACAGTTGGCACAGACGTATACAGTATAATTCCATTGTATTTCCATTTATAGCAAAAGATTGGTTCCTACTTAACTATCTTTTCGATCATCCAAGCTTTACCCAGATATTCCAATTTTCCCAGTCACCCTCTAAAAAAACACTTTGCTATGGAAAATCCCCATTTTTCATAGGTACCCTCCAATAAATTAACATAGACCCTGCCAGATAGGGCTTGGAAGATTTGTTTCCACTAAAAATTGGTGATTTTCAGGGTTGAACTGTTTATTTACCAATGGGGTAATTAGGGTAAATCACTTTATCACTTTGCTATGGAAAATCCCCATTTTAAATAGGTTTTTGATTGTGATTCTTTTTTGCTAAAATCCACTTTCTCTGTTCTACACGGGGTCATAATAATAGGAAAGAATTAGGATAAATCGTCCATCAATGGAGCATTTTCCAGAGCAGTGACCAGAGGCGATCGCCTCAGCGCAGAACTCCCGGACTTCGTCCGCGACCTCCAGCTGCATGATGTCGCCCATCCTGACGAAATTGTAGATATGCAACTGGTTTCTGGCCCAACAAATCTAACACTATATATCAGAGATTATATATTTTTAAAGTACGTGCAGGGATTATTACAGTAATTGATATTTTATTGGGATGAACATCTCGCTACACCAGCTAGTTTGATGCAAACATCCTGGTGCCATTGGATTTTGAAGCATAGCCTCCGTAGCTACACCACGTCCCTTGGATTCTTTGCCACTGCTTGCCACTAGCGGCACTAGCGCTCTTTGTGAGGGCCCTCTTTTTTGGCCCAAACCGGAACCAAAAGCCCACATGTTCGGGGGCCAAAGTATGACTATGAATCAAAGCCAGCCTCTGTTCACACCAGTCAATAGCCAAAACAGCTGGGGTGCATAGGTATTACATTGTATTTCATACAGTAGGTATTTCAAGGGTATATCAATGTTCATCCCTGGTATTTCAATGAATTAACCATAGGTTTATATACACATGTTTACACCTTTACACCCATCGAAATGTGTGAACCGACACAACTGGACCCCACAGACTGTGACAGAGTTGGTCTATCAACGTAATCATAATCCCAAATATAGAACCAGTTTATAACTCGAGGAACTAAAATCTATATAATATATATATACACATACATATAATTAATATAAATTAATCCCATTGCATAATTCATAACCAACACTAACCAATCCACATTCACCATGAAATGCCAAAAAAATCCTGGCATCATCCACCGATCCCGAAAAATATGCGTCGGATCCGTTGCTTCCAAGGAACAAATCTGCTTCTCCATCCAGCATCAAGCTGAACATGTTGCTCAGCAGAATCAGAAGGCTCATGGCTTCCTGGGACTCAAAACACATTAATTACTTAATTATCCCGTTTGGGATGAACGCAAAACCACAAGGTGGCAGCGAAAATTGTGCTTTAGTTTCACCTGATAACAAAAGTCAGGTCACCCATGAAAACAGCCCCATCAAGCCTAGTTGGACCAGTTTTGCGTCAAGCTATCAGAAATACCCACCTCAGCGTCCAATTGCAGCCTCAAATCTCCCAGCCTGCAGTCGTGGGACGGTCAGATCATTGCATTTTTTCGGAGATAAAGAACATATATCAGAATGATATGGCAAAAATAGTAAGAATGCTCATATATATATATATATATATATATATATCAGAAACGTGACAACAATAAAACTCTAGAAATTTGCTAATAAACATTGGATATCAAGAATGTTAGCTAATATAGTATATTGGCTAACATTCTTGATCTGCAATGTTTATTGGCAAATTTCTAGAGTTTTGAGAAAAAGGTTGGGCCCGCCAATATCTATCAATTGATGGCATTATGTATTTATTGGAACCCCCCCGCCCTCCCTCCCCCCCAAATATATATATATATATGTGTATAAAGTAAAGGCAAGGGTTGAGTTGATGCAGTCGTGTGCTGTTTTCATTTCCAAACCCCAATAATTCCAAGGCCAAACCGGGCAGTGGGCTGATAAATGAGCCTCGCAACAAGAAGATTCAGAATGCTAGCATATTTACTCACTCAACGATTCCTATGTACCCTCTGGTAAACTAACATAGCTATGGATAATCAGCCTTTTAGTAGCTAAATCATCTATTAAAGGTTCATTTTCCATCACTATGTTAAATTACCAGAGGGTAGGAAGTCAAAGGATAAGAAAATGGGGATTTCACATGGTTTAATCATCTACAGATATGGGAAAATGATTGAAGAATGGGTTCTTTGGTTCACAGCCCTTGGACAGCTTGCCTCACAACGAACTGGCGCGGACCTGGGAAGCCACAAATGGATGGCTGGCCGAGCCACAAAAAAGACATATTATGGTATGTACTATATGTATGTATAATATGTATATATATATATTATGATTGGAGTGTGTAGCAGCATTAATCAGGATCCTTCTCTAATCTTTAGGTTTAAATCATATATATGTATATAGTAGAATATATATATATACTTACCCTCAAAATCTTTCAAAATCCCAAGGTGTTTATCAATGATTTTGAACATTTTGGCATTTTTTAGATTTTTTTAGCATCGATGTATTGTTCGTTGCCATAGGTGACTCGGTGACTCACGCGCCGTCTGAGATCCCAGCTCTGAAAATCCTTGGAGGCAAGTCAGAAACATCTGGAGGCAACGCTATTTCAATAGCTGCTGGAATGGGGGAATGGTTGAGAATTCCATCATATCAATGGGAATTAGGCCTTATATATGGTAGGTACCTCCAATTTAGGATCCTGAAATGACCATTGATCATATTCTAGAACAAAGCTAAAAACAAGCTGCTTTTATGAGGCATTGGGAGATGCAACCAAGGCTCCCCGTTCCATGGATCTAAGTCTGCATAGAACTCTCCGGCCTTAGTTCCGAGATCCGGCCGGTCGCGCATCCAGTGCGTCCAACAACAAGAAATCATTGAAACATATTGAAACATATTAGAACCATCATTGTCCCCCAGGCATTCCCCCATGCATTTCAGGATGCTTTGACATGGTTTAAATGCGTCAGCGAGACAGAAAATCAGAACCAAAACGTGATGCGCTTGTTGTTAGTCCATTTTGAATTGGCAGTCATAGTCCATCCTCAATCCAGTACCTGGCTGGCAGATCGGCTGAGAGGCCAACATGATCCAGCAGCCGCACCTGACCGGCAGACTCTTTAGACCGCAAAAATATGAGGTAAATGGATATAGGATGGTATGCTTCAAAACCCAAATTTCCAGCCATTGCTTTTCAAATCTACCGGAATAGTTTTTGGGATCCTCGCAGAAAGAAACCACAGTTTGCTGAATATGACCCGTTTATGGATGATATATGATATATCTTTTTACCTATTCAAGATGGTGATTTCAATAGTTATGTTAAATCATCATGTTAATTTATGTAAATCACCAAAGAGCAGTTGAAACCACCACTTAAGTTACGTACGTCCTTCTGCCACAAGCAAGGGATGCGGCGTAGTGTAGTTCCATCAACGAACATATTCGCCCAATAGCAAAGAAAGGCTGCGCCCGAACCAAGCCGCGCTGCTGATCTAAGACCTTTGGTGAAGTGCGTACCGAATGGGTCTTGGAAACCCCTTGTAGCCTGTTTAGCATCAAAATAGTTCTGAAACGGATCTTCATCCCTCCATTTCGGTGGTGTCTTTCCCGCTACATCCACCAAACCTTCTGAGCCCCATCCATCTCGATGCAAATGTCGCTGACCTTGACCTGCCAGGCATGTTGCGTCCAAGTCGACAAGATAAGGAACTGAAATCATGAAGCAAATGGTTCAATACATTAATTGACATGGAACATTCAAGAACTGACATAGAACTAAATAAAATATTTATGGCCTATACCCCAACTCTGATGTTTTTTTAACTACGCAAATGCATTTCTTTGACTTGTTGAATTTGTGAAGATATGCCACAACTCAATTCTTCAGAGGTCGCATTCACATATAACCTCAGTTGGTGTTTTTTAAACCTTCTGTGTCCCTTGATACTGGCTGGTCAATAGGATTTCCCAAAATGGATTGTGAATGATTGTGACTCCTAAATTCATCTTGAACAGTAGAACCCCATATAGTCATCAAGTAAGAGAGGTTTAGCTGCCACTGTTCAGTTATGGTTGGCACTTGGAAGTGCAGTTCCAATTATATTTGTTATATGTGTCACCCTAGTTATTTTAAGGACGCAAATCTCAACTTATGTGGGTTTATAGCCATGGTTATACCCACTTGTAACCTCAACTGCACCCCTACGTATCTGTTTAAACATAAGTATCTGTTTAATCATCCTAAATAAATCGACTATAGATATCTATAAATCAATATAAATCACCACTTCTCCTGGTTAAATCATCAGTTTTCGCTCCTACACGCCTACCATTTGAAAAATCGTGCTCGGATACATCCCAATTTAAGACGCGCCAAAACATATCAAATTTTGTTATATATATATGTATATATACCCGAAGGAAGTTTAGAAGTCAAACTTCCGACAGTATGGGCAAGTGAAAAGCAGGGGTGGAGCAGAAGAATCGAGAAGAGAAGAGCAGAAGAGAGAAGAGGAGAAGAGAGAAGAGCAGAAGAGAGAAGATCAGAGAAGAGAAAGAGTGAGAAGAAAGAAGATGCAGGTGCGCGAAAAGGTAAGAAAGTCGCTAAACAATATGTTTTTTCCAATGATTTGTGGCTCCGGGGGGTGGAAAAGTAGGCTCGCTAAAGCGGCAGGTGCGGAGCCATGTGGTCAGATGAGAGATGAAAAGTTGCACGCCGGTGTGGCGCGAAGCACATTTCCAAGTCAAAATTTGCAAAACACCATATGTTCGGACCACTTTTGGAAGTTGCGACGTCGAAAAAGTGCACGCCGCTGTGGCGCGAAGCACATTTCCAAGTCAAAATGTTAAAAACACGCCCAGATGCTGTTTCGCGTGGCAGGCGCAAGGGAGTGTGGACCTTGTCAAAAGTGAGCAAAACGTGAGGGTTTTGTGGCATTTCCAAAAACGATGGCAGGCGTGGGACATTTGAAGAGGACCTGGCAAGATGCATTTTCCGTGGCAGGCGCAGTACAAGAGACATGCTCATCAGAGATGTTAGGAAGTCCGGGCGCTAATTTCCTGAGACGGGTTGCATTTTGGAGTATCAGATCTTCAGGTTTGCTGAGATGATTTTGCGTGACAGGTGCAGCATTTCGTATGACTTGGCATCACTTTTTCGTGGCAGGTGCAGTACTTTCGACAGGTGGACTGGAAAAATCGCAATACTCATTGGTACGAGGCCGTCAGCTCTGCACTCAACTTTCCATTTTTGAAGGACATCTCGCAGAATTGTTTCGTTTTTGAAGTTGTCAACATCGAAAAATGAGGAAGTCTCGCAGACTTGTTTCGTTTTTGAAGTTGTCAAAATCGAAAAATGAGGAAGTCTGGCAGAATTGCGTCGTTTTTGACGTTATCAAGTTCAAAAATGGAAGAAGTCTCGCTGAATTGCTGCGTTTTTGCTGTTGTCAAGTTTAAAAACTGAGGCAGTCTCGCCGAATAGCTTCGTTTTCAAGCTTGCAGATAAATAGATAGATAGATAGACAGACAGAGAGATAGAGAAATAGATAGATAGATAGATAGATAGATAGATAGATTAGATTAGATTAGATTAGATTAGATTAGATTAGATTAGATTAGATTAGATTAGATTAGATTAGATAGATAGATAGATAGAGATAGATAGATAGAGATAGATAGATAGATAGACAGACAGACAGACAGAGAGATAGAGAAATAGATAGATAGATAGATAGATAGATAGATAGATAGATAGATAGATAGATTAGATAGATAGATAGATAGATAGATAGATAGATAGATAGATAGATAGATAGATAGATAGATT
>Ga0126342_10009646_pt1 | contig 17301 bp, 15 predicted proteins | sample Cyp1metagenome_FD_92528 | JGI IMG/M metagenome (GOLD analysis project Ga0126342, IMG submission 92528) | Coral microbial communities from Lord Howe Island, Old Settlement Bay, Australia - Cyphastrea 1 metagenome | ecosystem: Host-associated > Invertebrates > Cnidaria > Coral ... | reverse complement strand
GTGGATGATGTATGTTAGGTAGATGAAGTGAAGAGTGAGGCGGACAGCAGTTCTTTGGGAAAAAACCCTTCGCACGAGCTTCGGGAATATTGGCCACAGTATTGCAAACGCTTTTGGAAAAGCGTTTTTTCATAAAGTGTTTGCACTGTGATTGCGCCTTGCACGCCGGACCTCTAGAGTAAGAAGGGCGGGGCAATAAACATACTTCACTCATTGCGTGTTTGGCAACTGTTTTTGTTTCTGGCTGTTGGGGATACTCTTTGGGCTTATTGGTTTCGGGATATTGTTACCAATGATAAATATCATGAACATGTTCTTCTCCTTTGAATCAATTAACTAACTTTGAGCCATTGAAAGCTGGCCTCTAGGAAATGCATGCTTCCACACGGTTCAGGACACACAATTGTGACCTTGGAAAACCGTAGCCCTTCGAAATTTGAGCAGTAGCGGAACCACAGGATTATCATTATGTTTGTCCCATTGACATGTTTTTTGTTGCTATAATTTTCTTGGTTAGTCGATTATTATGATTGGGCTATCGATTATTAGCAACATATTGGGATATTAGTTATAATTTATCATAATCCATGCTATCCCGACTGCATCCAAAGTTTGATGGTTCAGCCCAGGCCAGGAGCTGGTTGCTCTTAGGCTCCATGAGGCGTTTCCTGGTGCAAGCCGATGAGGTGCCATACTAGTTACTAGTATTACTGGTGCTAAACGTATGAAATGGATGGGATTAGGGGGATTACTATGAATACTTATGGATCATTCCCTCATTCCCTACGTTTAGCACCAGGAAAAATGTGCCCAGAAAAAGTTGGGTTTCCGGTTTTGATGTATCTTTAGGGTTGGACATGGCAAGGACAGATAAAAACCCAGAGCATAGCCATCTCCAGGTGACTGAGATTTCTGGTCTTTGTGCCTTCGGATCTTTCTGGGAAATGGCTTTGGCGGTGGACCTGAAGGTCCGGCGCTGGCGCTTTGGTATATTCCTGGTGCGGCCATAGATTTTCCATAGGACAATCCTATTTTTTTTGGATCATGAGAAAACCGGATGAAATCTTAGATCCAAGTGCCAAAACAAATGGTAAATTCTTGTTGCTTGGCGATGTTTGATACCAGAGGCTACCTGTTTCAGTGCCCAGTTCCACTTCTTTGCTGTCCATTTGGGTCCCCTCCACGGCCCCTTAAGATGAGAATTTTGTCCTCAGAACACCACGGCTTGGCCCAGGTTGGCCACTTCTCTACAGCTTGCAAGAATGTATTGCTGGCATCCTGTGGACGTGCGGGTCAATGGCAGGCGTAGATGGGATGACCAGGTGTTGTATTTCTTTCTTGCCTTGCAGATGACCCCTCCGAATTGGGATGAATTGACTTTAGATTCTGCATCACGAGTGATTCCACGAAGGACTACATACCAAGATCATCGTTTTTAGGGCACCAGAAGTTTAGCTTCAATGCCTATCAGATGAAGTACAGAGATCCATGGCCCAAACAAGAATCCGATGAGGTTGCTGAAAGGCTTTTCGCAGCTCCAGACGAGGTGAAGAAAGTGTTTGCCATATGCGACAGTCCTAGCATTGAGACTCCACAATCTTCGCAAAAAGAAATCAACAGGTTTCACTGGGAAAGCAACCGATTTGGAGATTTCGAAATATTTCGAAACTTTGCAAACCAGGAATGCAATGACAAACTGCTGAGGCTTTGATTCAAAGCCTGGTGCAAAAAATGGCCATGGTTGATGTGCTGCACCTGGAAGGTCACATATACCAGCGTCACAAGTGCCTACGACATGGCCAGGTGCAAGGGTTTTTTTTTGATGGAAAACCCCAAGTGGATGGCTAGGGTAGTGCTGACTAATCTTGTGCTATACATGGATATAAATGGGAGTATCTACTAAGCAGCTGAAATTTCATTTTGCTTTGCAGGGTATCTCATGTCCGCCAAGATCTATATAGATAGTTTGAACATGTTTGAACCATGCTGGCACACCCCCATACTTAAATCACGCTCAATTTTGCCATATGGGGTCTTCACAAATCTCAAAAAAACTTGGGTTTGACATATCTAGATTTGCTGAACCAAGGCAATGGTCAAAGGCTCTTGCTGTGGTTGAGATCTTGCAACAAAGCGGCATAGAACCACATCGCAGCTTGGCAAACAGGCGAAGATTTTGGGGATTGGCTTCGCATCTTGACGGCCAATTTAAGAGGGAAAGACGATGGACTATTGGATTTAGAGAGCACTCCATTTTGAACAAACTGATTGGGTTCGTAAAACTAGAAGTGCAACAGTCACGTGGTTGATTCAAAAGAAAATCCAAAGGAGATCACGAATTCAGCGTCGAAATGGAGGGCCCCCTGAAACAATTCTGGGAAACAGAGTTGATGTCCATCCTTTGATCTGTAAAAAGGACATCCATACTTGGGAAGGACACAAATTTTTCATGTCAGAAGGAAGTGAAACTGCAGAATTCCAGTCTTTCCGGGGACCAAAAACTCGTCATTTTTCACTTGTTTCACTGGCATAGGATTGTGTGAAATGACCACTCTCGAAGTAACATCAGAGTTTTTTTTGTTTGGAAAGTTGCAGCGTGTCCAAGGTTTGCCATATCCATAGGAGCAGTACCCACAACATCCCACAACTCTTATTGGTTGATGGTTATATTCTGAGTACCCTGAGGTCAACGTCCAGCTCTGAACGCAGCAGTTGCTGCCTGTGGCCGGCTCCAAAAATGGGATCTTGTGTTGAACCAGCGACTCGGCTGCATGCCCCAGGTCAAATAGGCTCAAAGGGCAGTGACATATTTCAACTTGGTTGACATTTGCAAATTACACTCATCAATGTCAATGAATTCCCATGTTTTAGTTAATCAATTCCCATGGGCTCAGTTGAATTAGTGGCTCTATCCAAGAGCCCCTTGGGCTGTGGTCCTTGCCAGGCTTCAACGTATGGCCCGGGATCCCAGGAGTTCAGATCATCTGGCGAACAGAACTGGCTGTTTGGTTTTCGATACACCTATTAGATCCTATTAGTGTGGTACACCCAATAATGAACACTCCGATTCACCAACCCTTTGGCAAATTTGGGGGTTACCAAAAACATCCCTCTTTTTATTTTTTTTCCCAGGAAAGAAAGATGCCAAGGCCTTGGCCGAAGAATGGCTCACTGGCCTTGCACCTGATGTTGGGGACCTTGTCCTTGTGGGGTCGGACCTGGCTGAGTTGTCAGCAAAAGTGCAGATATGCACATGATTAACATGATGTGTGTATTCCAAGTATTCTACAGTTTTTTTTTTTCTCTCCCCCAAACATCAGGTTGTAATATATTATACTAATTATACTATATTATATATTATTATATTATATGTGGTAAGCCCTAGACCCAGTGGCCCACTTCCAATTTCTCACCAGACGCTGCTGTCCAGCACTGTCAGTTGGTCACCTTCGGAGCGGTCTTGAATGCCTGTCGTGGAGCACAGCAGCTCGATGTGGTGGAGCGCCTGCTGCAGGCGATCCCAAAACATCGAATGCTATCACCGCAGCTGATGCAGCTGGAAGATATGAAAATGAAATGAGCATATTGGATGCTGGATATGAAAATGAAGATATGAACAGGTGATACTGAATATTGACATATGATGAAATATATTCATGAATTGGATCATCGATTAATAAAGTTTCTGTATTTTTTCGCCCAACTGATACGCCCAATTGGATCGCCAGGTGATGCGGGGACGAAGTGTCCGTTGTAGCTTGGAAGCCATGAATGCCGCCCTGGGCGCCTGCGATCCTCGGTGATGGGGATAAAGATGGAGCAAATGAGGGGGATATATATAGTAATGATAGGGATATATTGGGATTAATGATATATGATTGATATGATTGGCGATATAATATGATATCATGGGATTAGAATGGGATTAGAATGGGATTAGAATGGCAAATCCCATATCCAATAGAAAAAACCACTCTAAATGGTCCCAAATATATGGTTTCTGGGGGCTGATTGATATTAGGGGGATGGGATTAACCAAAAAAGAGCTGTGAGACAAAACTCTCAGTCTATCGGTTTGAAAGATTTTAGTTCAGAGTTATCCAATTTTGTCGGGTCACGGGGGGCAGGATTCCTCTTGGTGGTTTCAAGACTACCTGTTGGTGGTGGTTGCTTCAATTGGGCTGTTTCTCAAGCTTCGTCCTGGCCCACATGAATAGCTCCAAGACATGAAGGTCACACACCTAAGCCTAAGACCTTGTTCTGCTCACTTCAGAACTGTTCATAGAGCTGTGGGACATGGACATGACGCCACTGTTTCCGTACCTCAATCTTAATAGGACATACTGTAGCCGTGACAGCCGTGACATAGCCTAGGAGAGTGGGCGAAACTGGGAAAGGGCCTTCGAAATGCTGGCACGTGCTCGGCTCGGGAAAGTCATGGCTGTTGCAGCTGGTAAATTTGGGTCCCCTTCACTGGAACTCCTGAAATCTCCTGAAGCTTCAGATACAAATAGCTAAGACAGGTCACAGGCATTCATCCCATCCGCCTCTCACTTTCTCTCAGGAATGCGTAGAGATGGATCTGATGTCGACTTGGCTTTGTGCAGCTCTGCCATGAATGTCTGCGGCACCCTCAGTTCAGCACTGTTAAAGCAATCGTTGATGTCTTGAGAGTTCCAAAAAGGGCTGGAGAAACTCAGCAATGGCCAATCTGTTGCTTGTTGCCTCTCTAGATGTGAGGACATGAGTTCTCATTGCAACCTCTTGCAGACGTCTAGCCTGACGCAACTGAGGTGAAGGCATCAGTTGGGCGCAGGCTTTAACGCTCTTTCTCCAACTTCCACAATTTTCGCTGAGGCAGAATGGCTTCGAACTGTGCTGCACGCTGAATTTTCAGGGAGGGTGACATCACCAATGTTTGCCTTCCCAAGTATCCAAGACTTGGCTAAGCCCAGGATTTTTCGGGGGTTCCGAACATCGCACAGGCCTGACTTGGGAGCCTTTGGGTCTGCCCTCACAGCCTGCAAGGTTCGGGTCCAAGTGGCGTAGGGAGGACCCTGAGGCTCTGTTCAATAATCTGGTGACATCCTTACTCAGCCGTTGGAAAACCCTTGGTTTATATATACATATATATAACAAAACATATATATATATATACCCACATGTATATATATATATATACCCACATGTATATATATATATATACAGTATATATCTACATCTATATTCAATTATAACTATATGTAATATGCACAGGGTTTATAATGGGTTTATTATGTTCTCAACGTCATTGGCTGCCCGTGGTTCCGCGGGTCATTGCCCCAAATTCATCGCCTGCAGGATGGACTCTCATGGAGCAGTTCTCTGCAGCTACTCCACTCGATGAAACAGTGCTGCTTGGGCTCAGTGCTGAATCGGTTAATCCCAAAATCGCCCAATGGGGGTTCCCAATGCAACCCACCAACCCGCTAGAAAAAAAGGCTGGTTGAAATTTAGGGTTTTAGATGCAGCTCCACACAGACACATACCTGGATGGATGAGGTGTCAATCTATCAATGTATCTGTTTACCTCTGGATGGTTTCTTTTCCGTCCATTTCAGCAGTATGTTCCGTCGTTACTTTTTTTTTCATGAGTAGCTCCTGATGACCAAGACTACCATTTCATTCACCAAAAAGTGGGCAGTTTCAAAAGACCAAGTTGGTTAATGATCATTTCATGCGTTACACAGTTATAGTTATACTGTTATACTTCATTTTTTTTCACGATCGGGGATCTTCATAATCCCATGATATGGGAATGCCCATTAACCAACCTTTTTTATGTTCAGTTATGTCCTGGTTTGGATTACATTCTCCCATGAGAAACCATGTCAAACCATGTAAAACAATTTAAGTTCATCTATGTTCATCTTAAAAAAGCACATAAAAAATATAAAAACCATTCAACACCGAGTAATTTTTGCGGGCTTTTGCAGCAGGCTGTTGACACTGCTCAGGCGACTGTCGTCCAGATCTCGCAGCCGTGAGTGCAGGCCTAAAGCGGAGCTGAGGGGGTCCCAAGAAAAATCGCCACAGAGGAAAAAGAGGAACACCATAGAACATATAGGATCCTATAGGATTCACATGGGAAATTGCAGAAATCCAAGACAAACACGTTCTCTCTATGTTTGTTTTGACAATTTGTGGCCATTTTCATAGGAAAAATGATGGAATGGAATGGGGTGGCCCATATCTTGAGACAAAACCATAGAATTATTATACCTAAGTATTTATATATATACTAATATATTAATACATACATCCTTTATATACACATTAATGAATAGAATTTGATTTTGAACCGTCTAGAAACTCTTTGTGGCCGGGAAGAACATCCCAAACATCCCGGAGGACTAGCAGCTTGTGGACCTGACGTCATCACCTCAGCTCCATGGTTGGATCCCACTTCGTATCTGGTTACCCTAGGGCCCTAGGGGAAACGTACCAAACGATGTGGACAACCCGTGGTTTCCCTGGGAAACTGATCTACAAATGGTGGGATCTCCCTGGCTATGTCAGTTAACTGGAGGGTAAGTCTGATATTTTTTTCCCACTTCTACATGGTTTTGACCCCAATTGAGGCCTGTTGTGGTTAGGGCAGGGTTACGAACCACTTCTTGCCGTCAGTTTTCAAGGACAGCTGGCCCTTTGCCTTGTGGATCCTGACTGGAGCTGATGCGAATGCAGTGTGGCTTGCCGGCGAAACACCAACAAACATTGGTGATATAACATGGGTATAGTCTAGTGGATTCTGCTTATGCGATAGAATGGGTATGTAACTCAACACAACTGGTTGACCGGATATGGCAGTGGGACTCGGTTTCACTCCGCAGAATGCCTGGAAAAGGGTTGACATGCAAATTTGTTGGCATAATCATACTGTTGGCAGCACCTCAGCTTGAAGCTGATAGTTTTGTTTTGTCTCCAAAGTAGATGGGAAAATTTGTGGGACCCCCATTTACTTTAAAGGAAAAAGGGAGAAAAAGGAACAACATATGGTTTTCTGCAAGCGAATCCATTGATTGTCGCTGCCGGCCTCGCAGCGTTTGCTTTGACCATTTGATATCCGTCACATCCAGAGCGATGCCGGAATCCGTCTTCGAAGGCACTAGCCTCTGCAAATTCTTTGTCGCTCGGTCTGATTTTGATGGTGAACTGGTTGTTGGTCTTAGGGCAGAGGCACACTGTACACTAGCACTTTGAGGCAGAAGTCTGGAAATTGGGAAGAACATTGCAGCATCAACTTAGATCCAAAGGTGGCACGTTTGTTTTTTTTGTTGGGCCCTGATTGTGCCGTGACTTCCAAGGCACGCGGCAATTGCCACAAGGGTTCAGCTTGCAAGTTTGCACACGGCATCTCATCTCTGCGCGCCAAGCCGGACCGGGAAGATGGCGGTTGAAAATTGTCCGGGGACCATTGACAAATATTGGATTATAACTTATAACATATTATAACTATTTGCAGAGTACCTCCGTAATTCATAAACCATGGTCTATTAGTCCAGGTTGACATTAAACTATTTGCAAGAATCACTGATTTTTACTACAAACGTCACGTGAAAAGAACTGGTGGACAGAGCAAAGAAGGATACGCTGTGCAAAAATGCAGCAGGTGTGGTTACAGGAAGGTAGGTAGAGAAAACCAAGCTGTTGGCATGGTTTAGAAGGGTATTTGAGGTGAAGTTGGAGGGAACCGCGACTTTCAGATTGATCTTGTCAGTGACTGAAGGCTGCCAGCAGCATACTTTTTTTCAGGCTGCGTTTGCCGATTACTCCACCAGATTCTGCGAGGACTTGAACAAGACCAAGATGTGTGTGGATTTCAAGAACTCAGGTACCTGCAAACAAGGGAAGGAGTCTTGGATAGTCTTGGTCTTTTGAGATTTTTGAGGGAAATCAAGTTTTGATCTTGAGAGATGTTTCTTGGAGTCAGCTTGCCACGTGTATTGCCGTGTGCACACGGAGCCACAAACACTTCCACAACAGCCTGGCATGTCACAAAATCATAGGGGGCAGCGAACTTGGGGCCAATTGCACGGACTCAAAAAGAAGGCAGCTGGAAGGGAAAGAACTGATTTTCAGATGATTTTTGGTTGGATCCTGAGTCGATTCTGAGTCGATGTCATGGTGTGCCCCATGGCCCAATTTTGGTTAAGGAATGCAACTTTGCACACCACCGTGATGAAATCCGTCGGGGGCAGAAGAAGAAGCTTAGCCAGGCAGCAGGATCTCAGGCCGGGTTGGACACCTTTCAGGTGGAATGTCAAGTATCGACCCTGAAAACTCAGAAAAAATGGGGTGTCCAAAGGGTAATGCTAGACTCAGGAGCAAACATTGTTCCCAGAATGCTGCGCAAATGACCTTGGAGGGAGGTGGGTTGATTAATTCTGAAAGTTCGGAGCTTGATGTCACAATCTTTGGGGGGCCAATAGAAAGACCTCAAGATCCTTAGAAGGCTTCAGTACCACTTCCAGTGCCTATTAGGGGCCCCTAAGTGGGTCAACAGCCAGCTCGCAGGATTCTGAACGTGAGCCAATCATGGTTGAGCGCAGCAGCTCCACAGCTTCAACGGTGCCTCGCCAGCCCTTGATAGCCCTTGTTTGAACTGTTTTCACTGATGTGAAACCGGAGTTGCAAAGCTTGGTCAAATTGAATCCCAAAAACGTCCCGACTTGCCATCTTCCCCTAGGCATGCAAGTCAAATTGCCGACCCGCAAGAGACAATCATGGTGTGTTTGAAACACAGTAATTCCCATTGAGCACGCAGGACGCGCGGCAATTGATTATCGAAAAAGCGGTCACTTGCAGCCACTTGCAGCCACTTGCAGCCACTTGCGGCCACTTGCAGCCACTTGCAGCCACTTGCAGCCACTCGAGAGGCCGCAAGAGACCGCAAGTGACCACAAGTGACCGCAAGTGACCGCAAGAGGCCGCAAGAGACCGCAAGTGACCACAAGTGACCGCAAGTGACCGCAAGAGGCCGCAAGAGACCGCAAGTGACCGCAAGTGACCGCAAGTGACCGCAAGTGACCGCAAGTGATCGCAAGTGACTGCAAGTGACCGCATGTGAATCACTTTGCCAAGTCGGTCACTTGCAGCCACTTGCAGCCACTCGCGTGGCCGCAAGAGACCGCAAGAGACCGCAAGAGACCGCAAGTGACCGCTGCAGCAAGTGACCGCAAGTGGCCTGAAAACAAACAGACACGGAAAAACCGAAAGGGACTCTACACCCAAGCCATGCAAGGAGTTTACTTTGAAACCACGGTTCTACAATTGCAGTGTGTACCCAGTCCTTCCTCACCGAGAGAAAAAAAAGGCAGACGCACCTTTTCACACTCCTCAGGTTGGGCTCGGTACACTTGAGCCACTTGAGCCAACGTCGCGACAGTCGGAGGGCTCTCAACGACTGTGAAAACTTAAAAGGACCTCCCCCTTTCCTGCTTGCAGGAATCCAGGTTCCCCAACACCAAAAACAACAAGTTCAAGGGTGGCCACGTTTCCACCGGGAACTCGTCCTTCGCCCCGCCAGAAGGACGAAGACCCTCCCAGGCTGGTGTTGGTTCCCCCTTCAACCATTTTCGCGTGGAGTACCACTTCGGGTAAAAACCCCAAAAACTTGCATTTACAACCCTGTCTTCGCAGGTGCAAAAGGTTAATTTCCTCCCTCCCAGCCGCTGCCAAAGCGCCACGAAAGAAGTTCTTTGGGGGCAGCATTTCCATGTATTTTTCCCTCGGTTGACCCATCTTGATCCACAAGATCGAAAAAATGGGAAAGCCACAAAACACCATAAATTGCGGTATATTTGTAGGGTCGGCGATTGGGGTCGCAGCTCCTCTCTCCTGCGGAGAGAGAACTGCCGTACGGCAATGCCACCGCCACGGGGGCTTGGGGCCCCTGGCCGGATTTTAGAGCTGACGCTCATCGTCCGCTCCGCCGGATTACTTGACCCTCGATGTCATCGCAGGGTGGGCTTAGAAGCTATTGAATGAGGACCTGCTGCTTCAGAAATGTATTCCTTGTGCTTTTTTGATCATGTTCATGGAATCGTGGGACTGCGGTTTGTTTCTTGGAGCAAGTGGAGAAGGCTTGTTCCCAAAAGCTCCTGCGAAGGGTTTTTCCTAACGAATTGCTGCCAATTTCGCCTTTCCACTTCGTGTAAAAGCGCCTCTGTGTAAAGACTTCTCTGCTTCTGTGTGTAAGAGCTTCTGCGGGTAAAAGCTTCTCCGTGTAAAGAATTCTCTGTGTAAAAACTTCTGTGTGTAAACGCGCCTGTGTGTAAAAGCTTCTCTGGGTAAAGGCTTCTCTGTGGGAAAGTTTCTGTGTGTAAACGCGCCTGTGTGTTAAAGCTCTCTGTGTAAAGACTTCTTTGTGTAGCAGCGTCTGTGTGTAACAGCTTCTGTGAATAGACGCGCTTGTGTGTAAAAGCTCCTCTGTGTAAAGGCTTCTCTGTGTAAAAGCTCCTTTGTGAAAAAGCTTCTGGGTGTAAAAGCTTCTCTGTGTCAAGATTTCTCTGTGTAAAAAAAATTGTGTGTGAAAGCTTCCGTGTGTAGAAGCTCTCTCTCTGCAAAGACTTCTTTGTGTAAAAGTTTCTGTCTGTAAACGCGCCTGTGTGTTAAAGCTCTCTGTGTAATCACTTCTCTGTGTAAAAGCTTCTGTGCGTAAAAGCTCCTCTGCGTAAAGACTTCTCTCGGTGTAAAAGTTTTTGCGTGTAAAAGCCAGTCAGTCTGTATAAAGACTTCTCTGTGTAAAAGCCTCTCTGTGTAAAGGCTTCTGTGTCTAAGAGCCGCTCTGTGTAAAGACTTCTCTGTGTAAAAGCCCCTGTGTCTCACAGTGTGTAAAAGCTTCTGCGCGTAAAAGCTTCTGTGTGCAAACGCGTCTGCGTAAAAGCTCCTCACCAGCAGCATTCATCATCATATTTTCTTGTGTGCTATCTTCTCGTCTCCTCCCTCCAGTTTTCTTTCGGGCCACGCTGTCGTCTAGTTTCAATCTGGAACGTCGTTTCTTTTTGAAGAATGCCAAGAACATGAAAATGAAACAGCATCTGTGTTTAACAGCTTCTGTGTGTAAACGCCCTTGTGTGTAAAAGCTCTTCTGTGTAAATGCTTCTCAGAGGCGTCTCTGTGTAAAAACTTCTGTGTGCAAAAGCTTCTGCGTGTAAAAGCTTCTCCGTGTAAAGAATTCTCTGTGCAAAAACTTCTGTGTGTGAAAGCTTCCGCGTGTAAAAGCTTCTCCGTGTAAAGAATTCTCTGTGTAAAAACTTCTGTGTGTGAAAGCTTCCGTGTGTAAAAGCTCTCTGCGTAAAGACTCTTTGCGTAAGAGTTTCTGTCTGTAAAAGCGCCTGTGCATTAAAGCTCTCTGTGTAAAGACTTCTTTGTGTAACAGCGTTTGTGTGTAACAGCTTCCGTGTGTAAACGCCCTTGTGTGCAAAAGCTCCTGTGTAAAGGCTTCTCTGTGTAAACGCTTCTGTGTGCAAACGCGTCTGTGTGCAAAAGCTCTCTGTGTAATCACTTCTCTGTGTAAAAGCTTCTGTGTGTAAAAGCTCCTTTGTGTGCAAAATCGTCTGGTGTAAAGACTTCTCTGTGTAAAAGCTTCTGTGCGTAAAAGTTGCTCTGTGTAAAGACTTAAAAAGCTTCTGCGTGTAGAAGCCAGTCTGTATAAAGACTTCTCTGTGTAAAAGCCTGTGTGTGTGTGTAAAAGCTTCTGTGTCTAAGAGCCGCTCTGTGTAAAGACTTCTCTGTGTAAAAACCCTGTGTGTGTAAAAGCTTCTGCGCGTAAAAGCTTCTGTGTGTAAACGCGTCTGTGTAAAAGCTCCTCACCAGCAGCATTCATCATCATATTTTCTTGTGTGATATCTTCTCGTCTCCTCCCTCCAGCTTTCTTTCGGGCCACATTGTCGTCTAGTTTCAATCTAGAAGGTCGTTTCTTGCTGAAGAATGCCAAGAACATGTGAAAGCATCGCTTGTGTAAAAACTGAACATAAACAGCGCACAAAGTGTTGTAATTTACAGCATTTTGCGCTGTCAGATGGCAAGAGCCTGCGTAAATACCACAGTTTTAGTCCTTGAAAGTGGATAAAACACTGTTATTTACAGGTTTCACCATCTTCGATTTTTTGAAAATCTGTAAATAAGAGCGTTTTTTTGGCATTCATCAAGGCAAAACAATCGGTTCAAAAAGTGCAACAAATGCGGAAATTTATAGGGGTTTGGTACTGTCACGGCCAAAAAACTGCGTAAATACAAGCGTTTCAGCGTCCAAAAGTTGCCAAAACAAGTCTATTTACAGTGTGCCTTCCATGTTTTCTTGACGTTCGAAAAGCGGTCAACTTGCCAAAAATGATGTATTTTACAGTGTTTATTTTGCCTTGCTTCCAAAAACGCTGGTATTTACAGTCTTTTGTGCATCTCTAGTCTAAAAAGTATTGGTATTTACAGCAGTTTCTGCATTTTTGCATTGTTCCCGCAAAAGTCAAAAGTTAAAAGTCGTCCGAAAAATGTTTCAAAACGGCGCTTTTTCCCGATTTTAGGTGCCCTCAAAACCGGGGGGGGAATGCTCTTGGAGACGCTTATGAGCGACCCGAATTCTGTCCAAAAAGCTTTCCCCCAACAGACTAAGGATTTGTGATGTTTTTCGGGGCCCCGGGTCGGAGGGTCGGCGGCTTGGGGCGCCTCCTCACCATAGTCGCTCTGGGACGCTCCTAGGGCAAGCCACTCGTGGGGAGCCGGCGGAGCCGAATTAAGGGGCCACCGCCCGATTTAGACTTCATTCATGATATTTTATGATCATTTACGTAATTTTTCTTTCAACGTGCGGTTCTTCTGCCATTCGCTTTCTGCCTTTCTGAACCGACAAGAAACCAGCTCCAAATTGCAGCCTTGAAGCCTCCAAAACGTTGCCTTCGCCACAGCGAAACCTTCGCCACATCGAAACGCAATGGTCCTGGGGTTTCGGCTTGCGGCTGCAAGTGTTCAACCTTGCTTTCCAGAAAATTCAGCTCCAAATTGCAGCCTTCAAACTCCGACAAGAAACCAGCTCCAAATTGCAGCCGCCAACCCTTTGCGTTCGGCACACCGAAACACAAAGCCACTGAGGGTCGCTTTCTGAACCGACAAGAAACCAGCTCCAACTTTGCAAGCTTTCAGGCCTCCGAAATCCAAAACGTCCAAATTGCAGCCTTCAACCCTCCAAAACGTTGCCTTTTGCCACAGCGAAACACCATGCCCCGGAGGGACGGACCAGGCCTTCGGCCTGCGGCTGCCTCTGCCTAACGTCGTTTTCTGACCCGACACGACACCAGCTCCAAATTGCAGCCTTCAAGCGTTACCTTCAGCACAGCGAAACACCATGCCACGGAGGGATGGACCAGGCCAGGCCTTAGGCCCTCGCTGCCTCTGCCTAACATCGCTTTCTCAACTCCAAATTGCAACCTTCGAGCTTCACAGCGTTGCCTTCGCCCCAGCGAAACACCATGCCACGGAGGGCCGATGCAGGACTTTGGCCTGCGGCTGCCTGTGCCTAACGTCGTTGAGCTTCCAAAACGGACCAGGCCTTCGGCCTGCGGCTGCCTGTGCCTAACGTCGCTTTCTGAACCGACAAGAAACTAGTTCCAAATTGCAGCCTTCAAGCCTCCAAAACCTTGGCCTCACCACAGCGACTCTTACCTGTTGTTTTCTTTTTTCGTCGCTGGTTTCTTTTTCTTGTCGCTTGGCTCTTGCCCCGCTTGTTCTTGCAGCTAACCTCTTGCCTTGCCCCTCTTGTCCCCTCTTCTCTGACGCGCTCTCCCTGCTGTCGGCAGGGGTCGGCGGATTATAGGGTTCCATGGCATCGAGGTATTGGGGGGAGGAAAGTGGCCACATCATAAGGATCTTAATGATGCGGTGTTTTGGGACCTGTTGGGCCAATGCCGGGCCATTTAATTGGGAGTTATTATGGGGTTCCATGGAGGTTTCTGGGGGAGGAAAATGGCCGCATAAGAAGGATCTTCATGATGCGGTGTTTTGGGATCGTTTCTTTGGGTGTCGGTTGGGCCATTTGGGGTTTATGTTGGGCTTAAGTTGGACCATGCAGTAGCTGGGCCATTTGGAGGGTATTACGGGGTTCTATGGCTAACTGGGTGTCAGCTCAGCCTGCCATTTTGCAGTAAAAACTTAGACCTGTGAAGGTTGGGTTCTGCCATTTTGTAAGAAGTGAACCTTGGGCACTGAACAGGGATACTATAACAGTGCTAGGCTTCAGCCAAACAAAATCAATTTCCAGAGCCGCTAGCTACAAAGGGCTGCCTGACTCAAGGAACCCAAAAGGTCACTTGGGCTCACTTGCACTTACTTGCCACCAGGGGATTCAAAGAATCACTTGCGGTCACTTGCGGTCACTTGCGGTCACTTGCAGCAACTCGAGTGACCGCAAGTGACAGAAAGGGACCGCAAGTGACCGCAAGTGACCGCTGGAGCAAGTGACCGCAAAAGACCGCTTCTTCCCAAATCAAAATCCAGCCCCAACACACGCTCTCTGGTAATTCCTCGAAAGAAATCATTTGAGCGGATCTCGATCTGCCTTTGAAAGTCTTCAGGGTTAGTTTTCGCTGGCGATGGGGCAGGCAGGTATGCCAGCCGCGCAAAAGGAATATCCTTTCACAAACTCTGTGCTTAGAATAGTATCGTTGTCAAAGACGGAGCGCCGCATCTCATAAGATATACATAAGTTCAGCATCTAAAGCGCAGGGTGCAATTGTGGAAGAGCTGCAAACTGGAAGCTTCGTCTGAGTCTTGAACCAACCCGCAGAAGCTGAGGAAACATCTTCCACTCAGCATGATTTGACGGATGGGAGCAGAGTTGCTCTTCAGGCACGGAAAGTTCTGGCTGAAGATGTCCGCATGGCAACCGCTGCTGTTCAGTTTTTCTAAAGGATTTTCTCCCTTCGCCCGCAGAATGGATCTCCTTTTCCCACCAATTCTTTGACCTCAATATCGGGGTCACCAAAAAAAATAGACACGTGCTTCCAGGATGTTAAAGAGATTTGTTCACTTTATAATTTTCAGGTTTCCAACTTTTCTCATATATATATAACATTATATATATATAACATTATATATATATATATATATTTATTTATTTATTTATTATTAAATACAAACTTGGCACCAGGAAATGGAGTTCAACGATGCCCCGAAGCCGTCCGCAGTGCAGGTGCTTTGGAACGTCTAAAAATCCCATAGTTCGGTTCTCCACCAGTGCCCGGTTAAGACATGTTTTTTTTGAGGATAGTGTCCGAAAAAAATGGGGTACATAAGACCAGGAGCCAACATCGACTTGATGTTGACACAACGATCTTGGCCAAAAGGATGCTTTCCAGGAGTTCGAACATACCAAGAGTCAAGAGGTTGATTTTTTTGATTCCTGGACCACTTTGGATGACCATCTACATGGTGGACTCAGTGTCATGAGTGATGCAGTCAAACCCACTGCCACAAACCCTCCAATTTGGGATGCTTGAAATCCCAGCCATTTCTATCTATTTCTGCTGAATTTAGGAGAATTATCTTTGTTGGGTTTACCACCTTATAAGATGAGTTTTGGGATGTTTTGGATCCACTTTGCGATCCAAAAAAACCTGGTGAACTCCGAGCTTTGCTCAGGTGGTGGATGAATCTTCCAGCTCGGAAGCGTGCACTCTAGGGATCCGTTCCATGTTTTTCCTGTCAACACAGGGCATGTTTGGGGTATCCTGGTATCCTCACTTTTTCTATTTCAATTTGTTTGAACCCAAAATTCTCGCCCAGGATGAGGGCGATGAAGATGACGGAAGACTCGATATTTCAGTTGCTGGGCCAACTTTTAGGCTTCAGGATGATGTGAGCTGATGGATGTTGATGTTGCGAGCGTTCCAACAAGAATGAAGCAGTATACTTGGAGGATCTCCCCACTTTGCAAGTATACCCCTGGTTAGGAAACCCTTTCCAAGTGGGGTTCGGGTTTTCCCATCTATGACTGGGTTACTGTATAAGCCCAGTTACTAAGCGGGATGACCCTCCAAGTATGCCATCTTATTTTGACAAAACGTGTCCAATGTGAGGTCAAGAATACCTTTCTGCACTTCGAACCGTACCTTGGACCCAGTGGGAAGGGTGATGATGTTTTGATGTTTCGAATCATCATGTTAGACCAGAAAGAAGTGGAAGGAGCGCCCGATGCTTGACTGCTGACATATTGGTGGCTGCCAGCTGCTGGCTTTGGCACTATGCCAACTCGAGGGTCCTGACCGAGCCCCATGAACTTCAATAAGATCTCAAGCGGTTGAGGGTAGGTTTATGGCTACAAGAAGCGTGGTCAAAATCCCTGGAATCTTTTTGTTCACATTAAAATATATAACAAATGCATCTAGTGAATCTAGTGCTCATGTACGTTCATCCCATCCGATTGTCCCGCTGACGGACCATCGACATACCTCACCCTGAGGGCGCGATCTGTTGTCTTTCGCTCTCCGTCCTGCCCTTCTGCCTTATGGAGTCTCGAATCTGGGCTGAAAGAATTCCTGTGGGTTTTGGGTAGTCGTAGACCGAAAATTTGCGTTCTTGAGACATTTTGTGTCAATAAAAATATTTCTTGGGGCCATCTTCCCCATTGTGCCCCGCTTTAAGAGTTTGGGTGTGGTGTTCAGCACTGCAATATAATATTGGTTGACTGAAAGGCCTTTCATGTCTATGGGATGGTCAGTGAAAATCTTCCTCAGATTCCCAATCCGCCTACCTTGGAAGGGTCCTGCAAGCCATTTGCCTCTTCCAATGTCTCACGGACTTTCCACATCTTGTGAATTCCTAGTCGTTTTCTCGCTAACCCTGTGCTGCCACTGGGTCATTACGAAAGCCAGCCGGAGGGAGGCAGCGGCTGAAGGTTCTATTGTGAACGTAGTGAGAGTATATGGGGTCTGGGGGGTAGCGGCTTCCGAAATGCACAAGAAACTTGAAATCAGGTGGTGTTCTAGGGTGTTTTGCTGGGTGACGTACCGCATTGCAATTTGATGACGCTGGCCCCTTCCTGCTGCTGTTCACCACACCGGACTATACCCTTCTGCACCTTTCGACACACCGCTGCCTTTAACCCAAATCGTCTTCAACAACAAGATCACTCCCGCATAGTCAACAACTACCAGTAGTACCGCACAAGGCGGTGGCGGAAGTTTCAAAAATAGGAAACCTATAGGAGAGATTGGTTGTTGTGAATCAGGGATGGCAGAGCGAATCCACTGATGGACCGAAAGGTGC
>Ga0126342_10009645_pt1 | contig 17302 bp, 27 predicted proteins | sample Cyp1metagenome_FD_92528 | JGI IMG/M metagenome (GOLD analysis project Ga0126342, IMG submission 92528) | Coral microbial communities from Lord Howe Island, Old Settlement Bay, Australia - Cyphastrea 1 metagenome | ecosystem: Host-associated > Invertebrates > Cnidaria > Coral ... | reverse complement strand
AGCATGTTGTAGACTCCTCGCAGCAGGTTGGCACTGCATTTTGTAGTAACAAGGTTGTGTTTTTTCAATTGTATCTACTCCATGGGGGGGGCCAACTGACCCCCGGTAATCTAAACCCCCATACATATGTGTGTATATATACACACACATATATATATAGATACATATAATATATATATAAATGTAAATAAATAAATGCCTTGGGAACAGTTTGATGTTTCTTCCTTTTGAGGTCCTCTTTTACCGATGGAGACACCACATCCCCAGCATCTTTCACCAGACCTCTATGAATACGGTGTGTCGCATGAACGATGAGGCATAACATATGTACCCAGTATTGATATGTATTGATGCTATGTTCTTATCATTTCCTATCTTTGTAATATATAAGGTTGATCCTTTTCTTTCTATTGCGAAAACTGACCGTATTTGTATTTTGGTATAGGAATCATATGGAATCATCTCCAGCGATGCGAGCAGCTGTTTTAAGGATCGCCCCTCCTGGTGCGATCCTGGATGATCGGCTGGAAATGTATGGAAACATGTTTGATATATATAATGTATTATATAATTAATCATAGTAATACATGCGCATATATGAACACACAATATCTATGATACCTCGGAATTCTGCAATGTGACCAACTTGGAGCACTCCCAGGATCCCGGGCAAGATCCATGGACACGGACGTACTCGGCAGTTTCTGGGCGCGGAAATTGGGAGATTGATGGAGTTTGAGTCATTTCGGTTCTCTTCCAACCTGGCACCCACGCTTTACCCCAATTTTGGTGGTTTTCAGGTGGAACCTCCGGCCAATGGAGAGGGGATGGACTGTAGAAAGGTCTTGATGCGAGCATGTTTGCATGGGCCAATTTTCAGATTCCATTGTCATTTCATGAACGCAGCCATTTTTTAAGGCTCGCCAATGAATGGGCCTGATATCACATGATATCACATAAAGGATCAGAAAACCATGTGGGTTTGGATCAACATGATTTATCATATTTTATCATAGATTGTTTGAAACAATGGCCATGTAGGGGGTATACACCTAGTTTTTCAGACGCGCCCATGAACAACACAACACCATTTGCGCTTCTCAGAGATAATCCCGTCCCGCTGATCCAATACATCCCACCAAGGTTTTGAAGATTTTCCATGTGGGTTAAGGGATTGTAAAATTATATGCATTACAAAAGATCTATTAAAAAAAATCCACACACACATAGCAGTTTGCTATGGAAACTATGTTTTAGCCAGTTAGATGATTTACCCATGAAAACCGGTGTTTTCCACTGCGAACTTTCAAATTGCGAACTTTCAAATTGCCAGAGGGTAAGTGATAAATTTACCACTATGTTACTGTTTAATCAGTTTCTCATCGCCATCTGCTAATCATCATTTTTATTTTCACCATTTTTCACCACATTCACCCAGTTCCCATGCCATGTGCGTTTTTTTCCTTGCCGGTATGCCACCAAGGCTCCCAACGAACCGCCGTGGCAAGCTTCCAGTTGGCCAAAGCAGCCGAAACTGACCCCAGAGGATTTCTGGCGCAGGGGTGAGATGAAAACATAAAGGTGCTTCTACAACTTGGTTCAACCAATGTATTGAACATGAACATGAGCCAAAACCATAGTGTTGTCAATCCCAACTGGGCTTTTTTGGTGTCCCAAAGATGGAGTGAAGAGGCGTTGCAGCGCCTACCTCCATGGTTCAGTCACTGCCCATAAGTCTTTAAGATTGGTGACTGCTAGATGTTTAGATGGCTTGAAACCTTTGTCAGATGAGTTGAGACCTATAGAACTTCCATGAACATTTGAAACTTTGGTGCGGATACAATGCCAAGTTCAGCATGAAACAAAGAAAACGGACCGAGTTCAGCTGGCTCGCTCAGATTTCCAACAAAAACTATACAGTTACAGTAGGGAACCTAAATGATGCAAACCCAATGCCATCATCATTAGCCATCATAAAGCTATCACATGCTATCATTAACGGGGATGACTTCTTTATCCATCTGTGGTACAACTTTCAGGGTGGCTGCCCAGGAGACCATGAACCAAGCCCTCAAGGAAGGATGGAAAAGCGATTCTTTGTCCCACATGCAGGTGCGACACGTGGCGTGGCAAAGGGGAAATGAGCATTTCTGAGTGGGAACATACATGATGAGGGTTGCTAGATAGCTAAGTTGACTTATAACTTGGTTATCTAGAGTTTATGGGGGATGATTTTTTAAGCCATAGCTAATGGGAATTTATAAATCAACTTATGACAGGCCTCACCTTGAATGGATGTCAATTGGAGTAAACGAGAGATTTTCCATTGCAATGGTTGGCTACTGCAGGGTTTTGGAAAATACGATTACGCTTTACTTGCTGTTCGTTACATGATGTTATATGATGTTTTGACATGTCTTAAAGTGGTAAAAGGTTAAATATGTATTCTTTTGGGCCAATTGCATCTGACAACACACTATATACACACAAAATGCTTCCAGCAGATTCAGGAAGTACGCTAAGATTTAGCTCTTTGACAGGGGGATTAGCCACCAGAAATCAGAAATTTCCAGAGGGTACCTTTCGAATTGGGTTGAAGCCGCGTTCTCGCCTCCGCCCACATTTCAATCTCTACGTGTTGAGACGAGGGAGGGTAAGACAGAAATCATGGACAATGTTATGGCCGATGGTGTTGGAATCAACAATGACCAAACCCAAACTAGATGGTAACATCAAACCTCAAGTTGGATAGATCACACTCAAAGATGACTGAATCTTTTTGTTGGCTCCCAATGCAGGAGATATGTTCCAGCTGGTTGAGGTTTATGCATCAGCTAAGCAGATGTTTCTACCTCCCACAGTGTTGCCCAAAGATACCCAAACCCGCATTGAAAAAAAGATGAATCACCCTTCTGCTCGTGGTTCAGTAACCCTGAAATGACCAAGATTATTATGTATGATTGATACTGGATGGTTAAAAGATGTGCTGGCAAACCCAGTGTGAAACAGATAGAATATTAAATCTGGATGACCAACGACAAAAAACAAGATATGATAGTTCAATGGCACAAACAAATCACAATCCTTGGTTGATCCATAGAAAGAGTTACCACCACCATCAGAGACTTAACATGACCACCGACGTTTCCTGAGCTCCATCGAACACGTTCCCCCCCAGTTATAAGTATTGGCTTATTTTTCACCCAAGTGTGCAGAAATCATGACATATCAAGTAAGCACAACAGTTGGCCTAGTCGCAAAGATTTATTTATAAAGCAACTTACCTGGAGCAGTGTCAAAACCTTCACTTGGGTCTTGATGTTAGGGTGTTGTACTATCCTTTGTATATCTTCAAGTTTCTTAAAACTAAGAACAGGTTGTCTTTTTTTGATGGGAGAACCCATGATTTTGTTTCCCAATATTTGCAGGACAGCTGTACACACAAACACACACACACAGATATATGATATATATATATAGGGTAACGCCATTTAAATATGTGGAGGGCGGGCCAGACCGCGAGGCTCCGGAGGTAGTATGAAATACCAGTTCGTATATTTTAAAGTCCGTATATTTAAATGTAGTTACCGCGTAAATATACTTACTGTATATATATATATTATTGGGCGTAACAGTCAGGGTTTCCGGTGAGGATGTTTCCTTAAATGCCAATTTCTGACCCATTTCAAGACACCAAACATCCTGGATTACAAATCACATCGCCCACATCCCCACAGAATATATAATGATATATATATATGCTGTGGTAAGCCCAATACTAAACAATCCCCAACATCAATCTTTTGTTTATTGTTTAAAGAATCTTTGACTATTTTATGATAACCTTTACATAATCTTTACATATTAATAATCCACACATCAATCGTTTTATGGGTTGCATGAAACCATCCCCAGTCGTTGTGCAGGCGCTGTTGCTGCTGGGCCTCTCCGGGCGTCCCTCGCCACAAGAGGTGTCCAAGGTGCGCAGGCAGATGGCGCTGCGATGGCATCCGGATGCGCGGCAGCAGTGGCACTGGGATTATCATGGGATTATTATGGGATTGTCATGGGATATATATTCCCAATATATGGATTATTATTAATGGATTATTATGGGAATATATAGTGGAGTTATTATTAATGGATTATTATTATGGGACTATATAGTGGATTATTATTAATGGATTATTATTATGGGATTGTCATGGGAATATAGGTATCCTTATATTATTGGATCCCAGATTATTATACTATGGGATTATTATCATGGGATTATTATCCACTATTATATTAATGATTATATTATCTGGGATTGTCATGGGAAAATAGTGGATTATTATTAAAGGATTATGGGATTATATGGGAATATATGGTCATTTGATATATTGTCCGTTCATATATTGTGGATTGTTAATGGGATTATTATATTATTGGATCTTTGTGATATTAGTGGATCTTTGTGATTAATGTGGTTGGGCATGTAGCAATGGAACGACAAGATTTATTCATGAACAATAATTGGAATGCAACCAAGATTTATCGATAAACTTTTGAGATTTTCATCATTAGAAATAGGGATATTATCCATGAAGAATGGGATTTCATCCAAACGAAATGGGGATGTAGCTATCAGAAATGATTTTTACCCATGAAAAGTAGGATTTTAACACTAATAGACATGGGGATGTCGTCCATGAACAATTGGGATTTTGGCAATGAACCATGAATTATGCTTCTAAGACTTGAATTGAATTTAAGCTGCACATGATGGATGGTTAATGGGTGGAAGGGGTTGGTGGGATTAAGGACGGATTTTGCCCATCAAGAATTGGCATATGCCCTGCAGAACATCATCAAACATGGAACTTAAATTAAACCTTTAACCATGAATAATGGAAGTGGCTTCGGCCAAAAAGAGCAAGGCGGGTTTCAGGTCGCATAAAAGGTGCCCACAGTAGGGTACCCAATATTCAGGAATGCTACAGAGCCTGCACTAGCAGGTTTGATGGGGTTAAGACAGAGCTCCTCTAGACTTTCCTAGTGTTGGCCAGTGTTCCACCCTATTCTCTTGTTTAACCATGTTAATTCCAATATTTGTTCTTCAAAAACCCCTTGAACAATGAACTGATCTGACGAAAATCCACGAACATTCGGCATTTGTTGCTCCATTTTGGATTTGATTTCCTAATTCTTGGTGAAATCTTGAAACTTCAGATGTATCAGATCATTGTGTTGTCATTGCATCCCAGCTTTTTGGTCGTTAAATCCCTGCAACAAGGACAAGAATCCGGAGAATGCCAACGCCAATGCGGCATTTCAGCTCGTGATGGCAGCGGCTGTCAAGTTAAGTTAGTACCAGCGGCGATCTCAGGGAGTGGGTCCCTGATAGATATAGCTTTAATATAATTTAGTGGTATAACCAACCATAAACGGGGATGATCATGAGGATATGGGGATATAATGACACAACCAACAATTAGGATGAGTTATCATCTCACTGCTTTTAGTCACTGCCAAGGGAATCATCCCCAAATGGCCAAACTTTTGAGCTATGTGCAGGCTGGTGAGATAGATTATCGACATTATACATATATAGCACCCCAAAATGACATTAAAACCATGGGAACCTGGAAATATGTGGAACACATCATCGAACTACCATCCTGGAAACACGTTTTGGCATTTTTTGGTTCCTTAGATATTAGATAAATATTTAACATATGCAGATGTAGATGTTAGATATTGATATTGATACCAATATTGATATTTACTTAGGTTTCAAACATTGACATCATTTCTGACTGATCCAGTTGGAATTTTCAAACATTTTTTCGATGCTTCCAACCCTACAGTAGGAGCATAATCCAAATTGGCTTCCACATTTTTTCAACCGCCGTAAGACACGGATCTCACTGCAATCCAGTCATGGGCGAGCCATCCCAAGCCCTGAGATTGCTACGCCACTGTCCTACCTGGATGTGGTTCCATCTTGCCAGCTGGATTCCAAAGAACAGCCTCTAGATTGGCTCTAGATACCCTTTTTCGGGATAGATTTTGGATGGGATGAATGCTGGATATTTTTCACTGGAATTGGATCGGATGTTTTTTTCTTTAAATCTCGGGTGCCAGTGCCGCTGTCCCAGCTTGATACGAAACATGGGCCATTGACACACGACGCAGCTTGGAACCGTCCCAGTTTGGCGCGCCTTTTCTCCACTGCAAAAAGCTGACTCGGCCGGATGCTTCTGAGAGTGCTCAATGACCTCCAAGGGGTGCTTGAAGTTCTGGTGGGGAAATGATCAGTGGTAAAAGCTTAGAGATATCCAATGATATCCAGATATTTTGAGGATTTTTGAGGTATTTCAAGTAGCAAGGGATATTTCACTGAGTTGGGTTTCAAAGAACAAGGTAAAGACGATTTGGCGACCAAAAACGTATGGAAAGCAATGCTGGGGATCCTATGGATCTTATGGTGACACACCCGAAGGTGGCCGCTCACTGGGCTCCATCTCAGATTGGGCGCCCAGGGGGAAGGGGGGCCTTCTCCAGGAACCACCGAAGAAATGGGAACCACCCCGGAGAGTCCTGGTATTTAATGGGTTTTGAACCAAAAAAATGTGATTTATGGTGAGTTAATGGGTTTGTAACCACATACTCTCCGGCAATTGAAGAGTTTGCGATCTGGAAGCCATGGCCATGTCGATGCTTTATCGTTTTGACAAATATGGTGATCTTCCAGTGTGAAATTACCGCAGGGTCAACTGGAGATTGAATCAGAACAACTCGGGATGTGACAAACAACAGATGAGTTTGGTGTCGGATGATTTTTGGGCTCAATCTTCAATTACCGCAGAGGTACGATTGAGCATTTCCAGCTTGCTCATGGTCATTTGCAATCCTCAGGGGTTGAGCAAAAGAAAAAAATCAAACAGAAGATATGCAAAACTGTATAGTTAACTATAAGCTAATATTAGTTATATTATAGTTATATTATATTATATTAGCTGCATCCAGATGCAAGAGGGTGCCTTATAGCCTTGTGTGGATGGCCATCTAGCCCGCTTCAGTCTCAGGTTGTGGGAGCCAGTCATTTGGTGCGAGGTAGAGGACGGCGGCCTGGCGACCACTTTATTTTAGCCACGAGGGTTTGCCGTTTTTTCCTTGAAAGAATGGGGGTCAAAATGGGGGACATTTTTGTGTTGCCTCAGCACGGGATCTTTTGGAGGTTCCAACTCCTATATTTAACCGTTTGATCAATTTAGATATTTAGGGAATGTCAGGGACCATCGTGACAAGCCACAATTCATCGCTCTTCTACGTGGCAGGTAGGATCCGCACCCTGGGCCGAACCCACCAACCTTTTCAACGTGTCGCCATGGTGTCACTGCGTCACAGGACAAGGCTTTGGACCCTCAAGCCAGAGAGAGGTGGGATGATAGGCATCGCTTGGATCAGCCATGGAACCATGCTTGGGTATCGTATGTAAACTTTGCCAGCATAAGGCACAAGGTAGAATTTGCAAGATCCCCTCTTGGTTTTTGATCAACCTCTACTTGGGTAAGCAGTTCCACCTAGTAAGTAGGCATCCAACTGGTATAAATTAATAATAATTATATACATACATATATATATATATATACATGATTTATGGGTTTTATAACCATCATAATGGGTATATTATCCATAATTATAAATGTTATGTTATATCCAGCACCACGGGTGTTATGACATGTTCTAACCATCATTATGGGTGTTATATCAGTTATATTCCATGATGTGTCCGTGATTCTAGGGTTTATCTCACAACTTTCTGGGGTGATTTCATCGTCTCCCAATCCACGCGTTTCTCCTCAGGGCCAGGCCCACGTTGAAGAGAGTGGAGCCTGTTGGAGCCCCAGAACTGGGAAGACTTTGCAGGGAATTTGGCCTATATATATATATAACTCGTATATTTGACAGTAGCCCCCGGAAAAAAAAAAAAATGTAGAGGCATAAGGTTGCACTAAAATTGTGATTTCTTTCTTTTCCATCTTCTTGTGGCGCCGCTATGGCATATATATATACAGTTATGTAACTACAACTCCTAGATTCCCAGCGAAAAATCAGGGACAGTTTCCGCACAATCTTGTTGGTCAAACCCATGGTTTCCCGTCACTTTGTCCGCGTAAACCAGCTTATTTATTTCCACATGATCCCACCCCGGCATGCCCAAATCATGGGATTGTTGGAATTCTGTCTCCATCATTTCCCAGCATATACTCATTACATACATACAATTACATACATATATATATATATATTCTTAATTATATCACCATTTTTCTCATAGTTAAATCCATCATTTTTTTGCTGATGATCGCAGTTGACTCTTCGGAAATGAGTGGCTAACAGGACGAGTTTTTTTTCTTTGGCCAACTGGGTGGACCTGACTCTGTTCATCGTTGCAGCTTTTTGAGCCAAGGGTAGACATTGCACATGGCACATGGCATCGAATCATAGAACCTGGTTGGGCACCTGGTTGGTCACCTTGAGTCACAAGGGCCGGGCTGAGTCTGAGCCAAGACTTCATCGCAGCTTTAGGCATTTTTACCAGTGACACATGGTTTTACTGTAAATACTTTCTGGAATTCGACGGCAACATGGAGCACTTCGTTTCAGCCTTATAGCAAAAAAGTACTGCTGAAGTAGAGTGCATCCTTTTAGACACCTTACCCACAAATTGGTGACCTGGCGATTTTGTAATGTGGTAAAACTTACGAGTAAACCTTCCCCAAAACCACCAATGGGTTGTACAAACCAATCTCAAGTGACTTTTTCTGCTCTCCTCCTCCCCACTCATAGATACCCATAGAACCATGGGGCCCTTCATGTTCAGAAGTCAACTTTGCCACCTTTCCCTGTGGTACCCGGCATGGGCGACGAGATGGCTGGAACCGTTTGGGTGGGGCGAGTGAAGAGCGGGGTGAATCCCGAAACCCTGGAGCCGCTGGGCCAAAAAGCAGAGCTGTCGGAGTGTGGGGAAAGATTTTCAACATGGATTTGTGAGGGTCATTAACCATCCATTTTTAGGGGTTACCACTGGTACCACCATTATTTTGGTGCTCAAGTAATGTCAAAGATTGTTGGTTTGATACCATTTCTGTTGCTTAAACGGTTAAACGCAATAAACGATCTAGAATTGAAGGTAAATTGAATGTACAGTACATGGGGCATCATGGGGCTACTTTGGGAACAGCCCTCGCCACAGATCTCTGCATATTCTGGATGCATCGCATCCCAAGACTCCCCGAACCCATCAGACACTGCAAGTTTGGGGGATTTGACCAAAATATGTCTTCCACAATTTTACAGGTGTATATTCAAATGTATGTACCATACATCGCACAGCACACACATATACACACATATACATATATATATACATATATATATATATGTATATATACACATACACACACATATATATATATATACATATATATATATATATTGAACAGAGAATCAATTTGGAGATAAGACAATATATACATATTATATATACCGTATATTACATATTTAAGTATACACACATAAACCTACAAGTATGCATACCCAGTCCCTAAACTTGTTTTTTCATCTCACCGAGGCGAGCCTTCGAGCAGTTCGGGGCGATCAAGGCGGTGTTTTATCGTGAAGATATGGGACCCCCTCTCAGAATGGAGATAACATAGAGATAACATGGGGATGGAATTACAGTAATCCCCAAAAAAGATCGAAATGTGAAGTTTTTCTGTTGTTTTGGTATTAATGTTCTATCTATTGGGGGGATGCTACAATGGGTATGAATGGGATGATATAACCAACGATATATCAATATGTGTATATATTATGTATATATATATATATATCAATCTCATTTGGGTTTTGTCTACCAATGGCCAGAAATTGGGGATATGCATGGATGGACCTATGTGTATATATATATATACATACGTACGACTTTTAGGCACAAGTGATTTGCTGTTCCATTCCCTTTATTTGCCCGATTTTTGGACACCAGTTGGGTAACCACTGACCTTCTCTTATAGAATATTTTTTTTCTAGAATGGTCAGTCCAAACCAAATTTTTGTTCACCTGTTTGTTAGTTCCATCCCCTCCATTTTTACGCAGCGTTAACTGTGTAAGTTCCCAAGTGCCATAGATGTCCGAGCCCATTGATAATCGCAAAATCCCCGAAACTGAGCAGCAAAAAGAACACAATCAGTTTGATTTTACTAAAGACTCAAGATGTCTCACAAGAGAAAACTGGGTAGAGTCCTACTTTAGGAGACACCTAACCATCCTAACCATCCATCCTTTTTAACAAAACAGTTACCCCCTGTGCCGAAGCCAATGTTACGATGTCCAGGCCCTCGAGACGGGCTTCCCCGGCTTCGCCTTTGTGCACTTTGCAGAGGCAGCGGAGGCGGACCAGGCGACCAGGCGGGGGCTATCCATCCCGTCGAGAGCGAGCAGGCTGAGCTACGAACTAAGAGTTTTCGGCAGATTTGATTCTCAAAACATATGGAAACATTAGAGACTAAAGTATGGATAGATTTTTGGTATAATTATAGAATTATATAGAAAGTAGTAGTTCAATGAAGTTCACGGATATTATTATTAGCATTATTTTTTTTATTATATATACACACTTTTTAGTAATATATTATTACTATGTATATAAATGCATCATTACATATATATAATTATATATATAATATATATTGGTATGTTATATATTTTTTATTACTATATTTTTTTAATGTTATATATACATATATTGAATGATTACAAATGTACTATTATTGTTATTGTTTTGGCTAGCAGCACATATAGTGTTGCATGTATTACTATATGTTGTGCCATATTATACATACTCACTAAAGTAAGTACTGTACATGTCATCATAGAATTTAAGGGTCCTTTGTTGCTTGGTTGGCATCACAAAAATGGTGAAAAAAAGGTGAAGGATCCATTCGGATCCTACAAGACCAACCAAAACTCTAGCCATGTGGTTGTGTAAACAACATGTAATTGTATACATGATAATGTACATGGTAACAAATACAATAAGATATGCTATCTATAATAACATATCTTATTATTCTTTATTGATATTAAAAATAATATGCACATATACGTGCATATATATATATATATCTATTTGTAGATATATATGAAATAAGGTTTCTGGTCATTGGGGTCCTATGAGCCAGCCTGAAATGACAAGAGTCAAGCCTGAAACTGGGGGATTTTGACAGGTCGATGAACAACCACCGCATCCCTGGAGTGGGTCAGATCTTGGCCAAAAAGGCTTCCAGGGCGTGGTTTAAGCTGGGACCTGGACAGCAAGAAATGGGAAAACGTGAGGATTCTGATAAGATTTGTCTGCTGGATTTATTTTTGTATTATGCCGTTTAGTGAAATTCCAGAGATTATTTTCTTGAGACATTGCAACGTTGACTGTCCAGTATTGTAAATTTCCTAAGATGCCCGAAGGGTCAACATTTTTTTGGTGGGATTCACCATGCAGTAGGGTTGCAGGTTGGCTTAGACCCGAGCCCGCCCTGCCCACCCAGAATCAATGGTTGGGACTGCGGTTTGATACGCTGCTGACGTTGAGTTGCATGTTGTCAAAGCACATTGCTTGATGATTTTTGGTTTGCCCTCCTTATCCCTTGTCCGCACCTTGTTCCACATTTGTTTGTTCTTTTCTGTTCTTTCCACTCCTGTTTCAAGCAGATGACTCGACATGACTGCGCATCCCAGTTTGCGACTGGTCAATAAGTAGCCACGTGCAGGTTGTGACCTTATGACATGGTTGGGTTTTCCCAAACTTGCGACTCCCATAGAGAAACCCAGCAAATTTCCTTGGAATTTGAAATTTGGGAGGCCACCCAGCGGGGATACCAAGATGCCTTGGCGAAACGCGATGCCTACAACTCCAGGTCCTGCTTGGGACAAAGGTTCCCGCAGGTTGCCCTTTGGGAATCTAACAAATTTCTACAGAAAATTGTTCGGTTGCAGATGATTTACGCTACCTACTAACGATGGTGATTCCCATAGCTATGTTGAATCTCAGGAGGCTGGAAACCATTTTTCTTTGATCATTCTACAACTACAGTAATTAATATTTCTGGGCTTGCTGCGAAAGGCATCCCTTGACACTGGGTAAGGGTTGGTTGTCATGTTTGAGCCATTTTTCATGGAGTTCCTGATGTCATCACACTGAAAGTTAACTTTCTTTAAGGGGTGTTCAAGGTCAGCAAAGCTTAGCCACAGCTCATATCAGCATCAACATCACCCTCGGGGACAAAATCCTGCACCGCCTGCTCAACCGTCTTCAAAAAACCTATGCACTTATACAACATAGCGGCATAGCGCTTCTCCGGAGGCTGCTATTTGTCACCTATGGTAGTCAAACATGGCAAGCTGGAAAATGTTGAAAATCACCTGTAATGAGCGGATATTTCTTGATGAAAAAAATGATCGAACTCTATTTTTGATTGTATACCTTAAAGAAATCTATAAATGCGTTTTTTTTTCCAGCACTCCACGTTTGAAGGGGCACCTGGCGGCGCGCCGGCGGCACCACACTCGGCGCTGGGCAAGGTTGGATCCAAGGGTGGGTTGGAATCGCAGGAAGTGGGGAATAACCATAGTATAGACAGTTATGTCTATATCTATATCTATCTACACCTATATAATATTGTATATATATATATACATATGGGCTATGAGCCACTTATAAACTGGGAATCGCATCCAAGAATAGTTTTTTGTCAAATTGAATTTGCCGGAGCTGTGATTTTTAGTTTCAACTAGTCAGAACCTGCCTGGAGACTTGAACTCTAGTTGGAACATACACCCGATGTTTTTTTTTTTTTGTGGAGCCGAACATGATAGACCAATTTGGGTTTGGCTGAAAATGGAGCACCTATTTCCAATGATGTATCATGATGTTCGCCATTATACTATAGGCGTATCTCATATAAAAGTATATGTTGAAAATTTACATTTGGAGGCACATACCCAAATTTCAGACACATATTTACAGAATATATATCCAGTGGTAGGTTATAGATGAACATTTATCCAGTAAACAAATCAACATTTATAGATGAAACAAATATACCCAGTGGTAGGACCTCTGGTAGGCATCTCCGTTCGAGGTTCCAGCTACCGGGGCGATGCCGAAAGTGTCCATGGGGATGAAAGACCGCGAGGAGCGAGACGTTCTTCACTTTTTCAATAATGATCTATGTATTAAGAGCATCTATAATGATAGTGATTCATATCATATTTTTGTTTTGATCTATTTTACTCAAGTCCAATTTATTTATATTCATTTATTAGAATTCAAATCATCTCTGTGATTCACTGCAATTCACCTTTTTGTCTTCGCTGAGTGCCAACCAAGCATATGTAAAAAGGTCCAACCAACGCAGGACATGGCCGTTCACCTTTGAAACGTGGAGTCCGGGACACCCAAAACCGGTTTCCCATGGTGATGGTTCCTGTGTAGAAGGTGTTGATTGTTGATGGGTCGGTTCCTCCCAATTTACTTTTGCTGGTACTTTTTTGACCCTCCTTAAGTGATTGATTTTAGAATCAGAACCATCATCATAATCCTCATCCTCATCCTCATCCTCATCATCCTCATCCTCATCATCATCATCCTCATCCTCATCCTCATCATCATCATCATCATCATCAACAACAACATCATCATCATATATTATCCTGCCACTCCCGGAATGGACTGCAATCAGACTCTTGTGATTTCTTTACGGCTGCACTGATTCTGAGGTGCGCAGCAGAAGCAGGAGACCGGGTGCCGGAGATGCTAGCCACCCATACCATAATCAGCAACTAAAACCAGGAAGAAAATGGGCAAAACTGCCATCGAAACTTTTGGCCGCTGAGATCCCGACCAGCCAATTGCCAGGTTAGCAGCCATTTTCACTGGCTAGATGGAAGATTTAAATCATTGGTTAACCATAGCTATGGTTAAATCATCCATAGAAATCCAACAATAGCTATGGTGTTAAGTCCAACAATCATCAATAATCATAGCTTTTTAATCTAGAGTGTGATTGACTATCTTGAATCATCTTGAATCACTGTGCTTTTGATGGCCACTAGCCCTTTACAAAAATTGTGGAATCTGAACACAGGCCTCGTGCGTTTTGCTGCTCCGCTCCAGGAGCAGCCGGCGGAGCGGTTCCTGGAAAAGGTGCCCCTTGGGGGTCCATCCATCCATCGGAATCCATCCGAATCCATCACCCCTCAAATATATGTATAATATATGTATACGTATTATATATTCATATAGATCATCAATGACAATCATACTTAAATTAGATATCAAAAAAAGGTGATTAGTGATAATCTTATAGTATATCCATTGGGTATATCCAAATTATATGGCTATGATCATCGCTGCCAGGGCCTCCAGGGCCAGAAGTCCGAGTCGCCTTTGCCAAAGGCGTTTGGATATGTGGAGATCCGCGATGCCTGCGTAGCCATGGGATATGATGGAAGGTGGCCATGGACATATAAAGAAAATTAAAGAAATATATATGGAGATATATGGAAATAAGAGGTAGGTCACGGTAATTAGGTCATCTGCTTTCATGGGTCATCTTTAGTGGCTATGTTAAATTAATAGAGGATGAACCTGAATTAACTGTTTGTGATCATATGTGATACTAGAAACATCTAAAAACATCATTTAGGGACAAGCAATAATTATTCTAGTCAACTGGGAATGTCATCACCAAAACCGGAAGAGACCCCATGGGGTGCCTCCGAGGCCTAGGTCTTAAACATGGAGTCCCACAGGTTGGTGGGTCCTTAACAAAAACTGAGGCTTGAGGCACATTCGTTGATAGCCTCCCATGACGCTAGTTCGAGGAAGGACACTCGGAAATTGGAGTTTTGGATCCTCCGGATTTGGAGAAAAACCCTGTTTCTTCCCTACGTATGAACTCCTCAGTTGCAACGTTGCCCTTGCGACCTTTGAGCCACCAAAAAAGTTCGTCGCATCGGCGCCGTGGGCAAAGTTTCGCGGTGCCAGCGGCCGTGCTGCCGCTGCTCATCGACACCACGGGAGATGGCGGTTTCTTGCCTCGGAGTTTGGGGGACTGGATGAAAGGCAATGCACTGCCCTCTGGTACCATTGCTAGGATTTGGATGGATTTGCTCTATCTACCGGTATATATCTCCCAAGAACAACATTATATCAGCTTGATGGGTAAATAATTGGTAAATAATTATTGGACTTCCGCCTGATGTTTTTTTCCACCACCTCTCTGACCGTCCTCCCCAAACTCGGATCCACATACCCCAACTATCAACCATCAAAGGGGCCAGTGATGGCCGTCATCCCAGGAGTCATGGGATCATGGGCATATCCGATTTCATACCAGGTTTTTTGAAGCCAATGGGTCAATGCTTCTCTGAAAGTCTGATGGATCCATGGTATTCTCTGCACGAATAGTGAAGCTAAGGAGCCATTGCTCTTCACCAGGTTTTCGTATTGTGTTTTAGCCGCAGTTCTCCCAGATCCCAGATGCATCCGGATGCTCCACGTTTGCCGTGATAGGCATATGATACATGGCCCAAGGAGTCAAAGGAGTCCTGAGGTTTGCCCACGAGTTTCAGCATGATTGAGCCAACTCAAACTTCAGTCCATTGTGCTACAGATGCAAATTGGGTGTGCCAAGCAAATGGAGTGCGAGACATAAAATTGCCCTAATTTGCCCTATTAAAACATGATGACAAATTGATACAAATTGGAGAATGGGATTCTGGAGTACCCATTGGTACCCTATTTTCAGACTAAATAACTGCTAAACCCCAAAAGTATCTCAAAGTCCTGCTGCCCTTTTCGCCCGTGTTTTTTCAGCCTCTATTAGACTGGTGAAGGGTCCCCAAAAAGCTCGATCTTTTTGCGCCGGAGGGGCTGCTTCTTGTGGACGAGTGATGTGGCAGTGGGGGCCACGGAATTTTCTAAACCAGAATAATAGTCAGTCACTATTAGTCACTATCTATTAATCTATTAGTCATTTCCATTTTTAGATATTTTAACTTGATGCTTATCAGAACCCCCAGGCTGACTCAGATCGGACTCACCACCCTGAGGCTGTTTCTCCAGAAATGGCAGGCGACCGGGTCCTGGCGTTTTTTGTAAGCCCCAGTCGAGCATGGTAGGGGCAACCACGCCTAGTTCATCCCTTTTCATCCTATCTCATCCTATTTCAGTCGAATTTCAGTTGATTTCATCTGACATAGCCTTATTGATGCTCCCAAAAGATCAAGACAAGATGGAAATAGATGTACCAGTTCAAGAAACAGCCCAGTACAGTGACAGTTTGGGGGTCAAAAATGTCCCATATGTGCCGCATCCAATGGAAACTGAGACGAGCGCAGAACCTGAAAATATGTCAGGAAAAGCTCATCGGTACACCCAAGTCATGAAAATTCATTATTAGGCCATCAATGATATGTTTATGGCATTGAGTTTTCCATATTATGGGTATGATGTATAAGTGTTATCATATGTTGTCATTATTATTATCATTTTAATTACTGTATCATTATTAGTATTATTATCATCATGATTATAGTCATGATGATCATGATTATTATCACTGTGATTATCATGATTATTATCATTACTGTTATTGTTGACCATGTCCCCAGTGTTTTATATCCCCAATATTTATAATTACTATTATGGGATAATTATCATTATAATAATTGACCATGGTAATATGTATGGTGTGCCGGACTGTTCTGAAAATGAGGACGGGCAAGACCACCGGCATGTCAAAAGTTATCGTTGAGTTGCTACGTTGTTTGGTTGCCTTGCCCTTGGGCCTCCATGCCCTGACGCTCATGTTGAATTCTTTCCTCCATGATCCTGCAACTGTCAAGGTGGAACTTGCTGCTGGTTGGGTCATCCTTTTGCCCAAGACTCTGTGGGTATGCCATGCCAAGAATTTTCGCCCCATTGTTTGAGGAGAAGTCTTTGCCAAGCTTGCTGCGAAACTGGCTACCGACCGGATTGTTCACCATTGGGCGGTTCCTGCCTGTTGTTTTGGGTCCGTTTCTGGCAAGGGCCTTCCGGAAGCTTTGTATATTGCCAAGCATGCGGCGCAGTCCTCGGCCGCTATTCCCAATGGTGCCCTGTTTGTTCAGCTTGACTTGTCGCAGGCTTTTGACTCGTTGTTCGTGAATGCCATCCTGTCGTTTCTGCAAGATCATTGGCTTGCCTCT
>Ga0126342_10009644_pt1 | contig 17302 bp, 21 predicted proteins | sample Cyp1metagenome_FD_92528 | JGI IMG/M metagenome (GOLD analysis project Ga0126342, IMG submission 92528) | Coral microbial communities from Lord Howe Island, Old Settlement Bay, Australia - Cyphastrea 1 metagenome | ecosystem: Host-associated > Invertebrates > Cnidaria > Coral ... | reverse complement strand
TTTGACCCCAGAATCCAGAAATTTCACCCAGTGGTTACCTGGGATCCGTGGGGCGGCCCGGCATGGGCCCGGCATGGGCCCCCAGGCCAAAGTGCCATCCACCTCCACCGCTTCGCAGAAGCCACCGGCAAAGCCTGAGTTTTTCGCCAATGATGGATTTTTGACCCCAAGTCTCAAGCCAGACACGGAGCAAATTTAAAAAACAAAAAACAAATCCTGTGGCTTTCTCATCAGAAGTGCTTTCAGGATTTCACCGTACCCTCGAAAGGGATTGATTACTAGGGCTTGCTTCCTGGGGTTACAACTATTCCTATCCCATTTAAGGGGAGACCATCTAGCAGGTCCTCCAAGGAGCGCAGGACTCCCCCGAAGGGCGGCGCACCAGCATCGTCCAGGCCCAAGTTCCAGTTCGCGACCACGGCCTGTCGATTCGAAGCAACTTCTGACATCCCAAGGCGCTTCGAGGTTAGAAATGGATAGAAATGGCCTATCTAAATAGTGTTGCCTGGCACCAAATATTAAAGACCCAGGGACCCAGCTATGGCCCCAAAGAAAGAACACATCCCGTACCAGAGGATTAGTATATTGGACATCCTCAACAAGCCCATCCCAATGTTTGCCTACATACATCGCCGATGACATATCCACATGTTTGATGGTTACACTTACACCCTGGACAAACTCATACGTTTATATATTATATACCTGTTGATGGTTACCCCCATATCATCATCGATTCATATCCAGTTGGTGAAATATGTCACATCCCCGTTGTTCATATGGCTTTGTCTGAAGAATTGTACCCCTAATATCCCAATTAATCTGCCGTTTTGGGGCTATACCCAATATACCCAATTCTCAGACACCATCATTCCATGAAATATCAAATATCACAAAATTATTACGGGTTATAATACCGGTTATACTGGTTATATCAGTTACCCTCTGGTAATTTAACATAACTATGGAAAATCACCATTTTCAATGGGAAAATCCACTATAAATGGCCATTTTCAATAGCTATGTTAGTTTACCAGAGGGTATATCCCCATAAAATGAAGCCAGAAGAATCCCCACCCCCTGCTCTTCCAGCCTCCAAATCTTGGACGGGTGACGTATGGATCGACAGCACTTCGCACCTCGCAGAAAATCTCGCTGGGTCATTGGGAGTTAAGCACCAAACATGGTGATTTACACCGCGAAAATCTGGTGTTGACTACTAAACATTACTAAACATGGGGATTTAAGCAACAAAACATGGAAAGTTTAACAGTTTGGGGATTCAAAGAACCAACATAGACTTCGTTGGGGGTGATTACAGGGAAATATATACTGGTTTCACCATGGTTACAGTGTTGACCATCAAATATGGGGGAAGGTCCCCTGGATATTCTGTTAAAACTTATAGCCAATTCTGGAACCGATTCATACTTCGCTTCAGAGATCATTTATGCGACGCCAGGCTCCATAGGCTCCCAGGCGCTCCCAGCCGAAGCGAGGCCAACACAGAAAATCCTCGCTGTTTCAGAGCATTTGTTGGGACCGGAAATTAGAGTAGCTGTGAATAGCTATAAACCGATTCAGAGGGTATGACTAGTAATGATGAATCTTGGGTTGAACAAGGGCTAAGAATTGTCAACGGGATATTTAATGGGATACCCTCCGGTGTCCTCAAACATGGCTAGGGAAATCCCCCAACTAAATCATCGAACCAACCGAAAGCCTGGACCTTCACCAGCCATGGGCGTAGCCGGAGACCCATGGCTGTGATAGGAACATCTCCACTTTTCTCCCATCGCAATGGATTGACCAGGGTCCACCCTATGATTCTTCACAGAAAGCGAACTTTGGAACATTGCGGGCTCCAGAAATGGGGTATTGAATACTCATGAATTCTCCATTTCGAAATGTGTCACTATGGAAAATGAAGTCTCTCGCAGTTGCCAGTTCAAGATGCTGGTCCCAGAGTCCCAGAGCTCCTGTGAGGCATTTCCTTAGGGAACTCCACTACAATCTGCTCCACCGGAAAAACTGGGAAAAATGGGGTGAATGGGGAGGTGCCAATGGTGCCAATCTCCTGACTGCATCCAATTTGGGAAACTGTTTGACACGTAGCCATTCACTTCAAGATGCTGGTCTTGCGGAAGCGAAAGTGGCCAGGTTGATGCCGCAAGTCTGACATTTCACCACCCCTGTCGAAAACAATCCCAAAAAGATGGAAAGTGAAATCCTACTAAGTTACTAGAGGTAGATTCTGTTCTATCGTTTTGGGGTTACTACATTATATATATATATTATATATATATAGTCTAGTTACTAGTTCATTCTGCTGGGTAAACACAAGCGTCACATCGGCATCACATCGGCATCACATCGGCATCCAAGGGACCATCGATGTGACCAAAGTGGCTCCATGGGAGAAGGTCATGCTGCTCGTCAGTAGGCTGATCTTGGGATGATTTCACTGATTTCACATGGAAAATTTTAACGGAGATGTCAAATCATTATAGAATATTATAGATCTCCAAATTGGGGATGATTTCACATGATGTTTGTCATCTGGCAGTGTGTCAAAACCTTGTACCCCTGGTGAACATCAAAATAGCTGGTAAATGGATGTTCATCCCACTAAAAATGGTATTAATAGGTATTGATCCATAGTCATCTATTTGTTCTTTGCATATCTAAGAATGTGTTGCATGACATGAGGCGATTTGGTCATGGTCATGGGCTGGAGCCAGTCATCCAGCTACGACATCAAAATCACTAAACAACGCCAGGTCAATCATTGAGGTTTTGGCTTTGACCGACTTCAAAACTCAAAACTCAACATCTCTAAATATGCTGTAGACATATGTAGACATCATCTCCTTCTAAGCCACAATCTCACTTTTTTTGGTGTATCCATTGCATTCCACTGCCCAAGGCCATCGGATCTCCATTTTTGGTCTGTGAACCCGGCTGCACAGCTCGGGGAAAACCTCTCCGTCGCCCGCGTCATCACGACTGGAACACATCTTTAGCGACGCTCGCCCAGAGCAGAAGCATGTCCAACGTACTCGAACAAAGAAAGGCGTACGGTTCATGGTGATTCAATCAAAAATAAGATTTCACCCCTGGAAATGGTGGTTTTGCGTTCAAGACATATTTGATCTACAAATCCGAGATGTGTCACAAATAAGCTTAGTACGTGACATCCCATATTTCATCTTCAATCATTTGGGAGACGTCCATAGTTGCAGCACTTGGTGTGTCACTTGATAGCTTAAAGACATCCGTCACAGGCTGTACTGTTTTTACTCACATGTTCCACGACATTTCGGGCCTTCAAACGGCCTGCTGCTCCACTCTTCAAACGCCGCGGGATGGAAACCTTCGCGGGACGACGACTCGACGCGATGTGGAGCACCGCGGCATCCACTGGCGTCAGCAGCACTGCTTGACGAAAAAATGGGAGGATTCGCCACCCTCCTGAGACTTCTTCCGAACGTTAAGTGCTGGCTCAATCTGTTGATGGACCATTGTAAAAGTTGGAATGGAAGCATATTAATGTATATATATATACTAGATCTAACATTGTATATACACTATTAAAAAACTGTATGTAATCATTGATCGTCATTGATCATTCTCAAATAGATTATTTTGAACTGATAAATGATTTTTCATTTGGTGAGAATCAAGCAGCCGTGCATGAATTATTCCTGAAAACATCATATGCCTGTCATATCATCGAGGAACGACGTGGCCCGCCGCTCCCCAAGCCCTGGTGAGGCGTCGCACTGAAATTTTTCTCAGTTGTACACGTACTTCTCCGCGATTTGGTAGATGATTTGCCAGTCCTCAGCATGTTTTTTCAGCACTAAGTATATACCCTCTGGTAATTTGTTACATAGCTATGGAAAGATTCACCATGCTATTAATGGGAAATCCACTATTTCTATGGCCATTTTCAATAGCAAACTGTTAAATTACCAGAGGGTAACCTGAAAATTTTGGTTCCCATGGCCTTTCAGAATTCTGGATCCACCGGTGGCACCAAGTGGCATAGACCACCGGAATGATGCCCATCATGCCCACGAAGAAGAAGCACAGGCCTCTGTTTCCCTTGATACGCCTCAGCTGCGGCAAGTCCAACATCTTTGTTCTTCTTGGGGTATCAAAACCCCAAATTAAATATGAGAACTATGTATGATAGATGTATATACATCTATCTAAATGTATAAATGTGGTATATAAATGTATAAATGTATATAAATGTATAAATGTATATAAATGTGGTATATAAAATGTTAAATACTGATGTTAAATACTGGTTATGTATATAATAGATGGGTTATCACATATTTTTCCCCTACTTTTTTTTACCAAACCCATCTGCACCGAGCGACGTGAAGAGGTTCATCGCAAAGGACACCAAGAAGCTATGCCTGAGCCCGGCATGGCTTCATCCGCCAAGATTTAAACCTGTAGTGGTAAATGATGTGCATAACAGTAATGGTAAGTTATAGTTTATAATGGTAAACCTATAGCTGGTTTGATGATAACCCCACATTATCCCACTATATGCTGGTTGGTGGTTGACCTAGAAAAATATCAGTTCGTCAGTTGGGATCATGAAATTCCGAATATGATGGGAAAGTCATAAAAGCCATGTTCCATAAATGATGTTTATACGAGGTTATACTGTTTACTGCAACCTTTTGGGTTGCAAAAAAAGTCTGGGCCCTCAAAATAAATAGATTCAATGTTGAATTGGTTGGTTTTTGGGCCGGGATCTAATACAAGGGGGATGGGGTACCTAGGGACCCACATGTGGATTGATTCCTCTGTTCCCAACAAGTCCTGCAGTGTTGCACTAGATCCAAACCGGCGAGACCTTTGGAAGGGCAGATCCACATTCCAGTGGTTCCAATATTTGGGCATGAATTCAAGACCTATTTCCATATATCAAAATAGCATCTGTTGGATGAAAATCCGTGAGGACCAGCTATTTTGCTTTGAAACGCCCCAAAAACCCACAGGACCAAACCATGCTGCATGGCAATGATCAGACTCCAGAACGCGCGCAATCGAAACCTGGGTAGCGGCAGCAGCATCGATATGTCATTAGCTGATTTTGGAGCGGAAAATAGGATCAGATTTTCAACTCTGAGATCTACCAGTCTTCTTCCATTGTTCAGTTGTGGATCAATCTTAGATCTCCCATTTCCAATCGGTGATCTTCCTGTTTAAATCCTCAAAATGCAAAAACGATGATGTTCCCCACCACAAAATTCCGGGCCTCCAACTTTTCTGTCTATGACTGGGGGTTGCTATGTATATATACATATATATATATACATATATATTATTAATATATGATATATATTATTTGTATATGATAGTATTATATATATATATACATGTATTATATATATATATATATATATATGTGTGTGTATTATATATATATGTGTATTATATATATATATATGTTTTATATATACATGTATTATATAATGTATTATATATATACATCAACACCATGCCCACCCTTCACCCACAATCTACTGGTCCCTTCTGGCCTTCCAGTGGCGGCTTGGAAGAGGTCATATGACACGTCCTGGACGGCCGCATTCCAGATATTCCAAGATGGGATCTCTGAACCCTTGGAATGCAACAGATAGACATTTTAGCTGTACCCTCTTGTAATTTAATAGATAGTAGTAGATAATAATAGTAAATAGTAGATAATAATAGATATATATATATATATAATACATATATATATAATCCGGCAAGCCATGTTGGGTTGCGGGAATGTATGATTACCCTCTGGTAAACCAACAGTTTGCGAACTTGAAAATGGCCCATTTATAGCTGATTTGCCTATTAAAGATGGTGATTTTCCATGATGTTCCATAGTTATGTTAGTTTACCAGAGGGTCATCATACTGAACCATGCTGAACTGGAGTGAAACATGTGAAACTTGAACATAAGACCATCATACGACCCAACCATCACTTCTTGTTTGAGTGGAACCTCACCATTTCGGGGCAGGTGGCTACTGCTCCATCAACCCAAATGAGCAGTTGGTGAAAGTGGCAATTCTCAGCTTATGAATTGTCTGAATTGTGAAAAGCCTTGATAATCCCCAATACATTGGGTAATTAGTATGTCCAATCTCATTTGTTGAAACTGTCCAAATCTACCACAGGTTCACATGATGCGATGACATCCAAACATGCGGAGGCCTTGTACATGCCTAATGCCATCACAGAGTAGATCTTGCAGAGTAGAAACATGACCTCAAGCGCTGGTGAGGCACTGAAAACGGGTTCCTCTACAGATTTTGAGTAAGTATATATCTCTATATATATATGTGTGTGTGTGTATGTACATGGGTCCAGATGGCGGCTTCTTAAAGTTGGGGTAGCCAAAACCATTGGTCCCCCAAACATTGGTTTCCCCCTTCAAACTTGGTGTCCAGAAATTGGTGTCAGAATTATCTCGCCTCTGGAAAAGGCCAAAATTTGGTCCCATGGACAGTCGTGTCTGTTCCAGGAGGGCGTTCCTAAACGCATCAAACTCAATATCAATATCTATATATATATACACTACTGCAATTATTGTCAGTATGCTTCTTTACATGCCAAGTCATCACAGATCACAAGTTTCATTGCTGTCAACTTTGAACTATGCAACGACGCCCAACGCCCAACGCCCAACGCGCAACGTGGGCGCTTCCCATGCTGATACTGGGCCTCCGGACCATGGTGTAAGTACTACATACCACTGACACTGAAGCAAAGATCATCTGCCCTTCGTACATCAGCCTGGCGACCCAGGAATGTTGACCACTGCAATGCCTTTGTGTTTTTGTGCCATATTTGGAGGTTCCAAACTACTCAAGTCTCAGACGTGGTGGTCTCCTGGGGCTTCGCACCTGTGCAGGTTTGGGTACTTCAAGCCTAGGATCAGCGGTGAGCGACCAAGAATGGACCCACGAAAAAGGCTTGTCATTTCTTGCATTTAACGATCCATTTTGGGGCTTGATAATTTTGAGCCATGGCCATATAACCACATGTTCGGCCTCCTGAAGTTATTGGTGGACACTCTTTTGAGGCAGAGGTGGAAAGAGAGCACCGCCCGTCTGTGCCAAAGAACGCTCATCCGTATCATCTGGCTCCGGTACAGACCCATAGAACCTCGGCATGGAAAGCATTGATCAACGGCCAAAGGCTGACCAGCGGTTGTATGGAGCCAGGGCAGTCGTGATTGTGCTCGCCAGGAGAAAGTCTTAAATTTCAGGCTTCAATAAAACTGGGACCTCTTACATCATGTGTATATATATATATACATGTAAATATACATAATATTTATAATATCATATATAATATATACTTATATATATGTAGATGAAACCCCAAGAAATTTCAATCCAGCCCAGGCCACTGCACCAAGGCACCCAGTGATGACTTGCAGCAAGACCGAGGCCACAATGGCATAGGTGTCCATTCCGGTGACCTGTTTTCCCCACGAAGATATCTGGTGCTTCTATGGCTATCCGTGGGTTGAAAACCTCAGGTTTCCCATGAGATGTCCATGACTGGGGCATCTATCTTTAGACACCCAAGTAAGTGGTGGAATTATCCAAAAACTAAGCTACAAAGATAGGAGTTTCACATAGTTTGAGCATCAAAAAAGGGGGTTTGTTGGTTGACCATCAAGAAAAGTTGGGCATGTCACAAACAAATATGAGATTCAATGGGAAAATTGGGGATCATACCCCCAGTGTGGATGGACAAGATCGAATAAAACCACTACGCAGCTGTGAAAATGAAACTCAGGAGATTCCGATCACTGGATTTTTTCCTTTGATTTGGTGAAATCAATATTAAACTAGTTTTGATCATTTGGATTCTGCTGTTTATCAAGTAGCCTCCAGTAAATTAACATGACGACCCTGCCAGTCATCGGGGTCGAAAGATCAATTTCCACTCAAAATTAGTGATTTTCAGGGTCAAACTGTTGATTTACCAGAGGGTAAATCTCATTATTAGTAAAAATTCACCATCAAAATCCCATTAGAAACCGATTAAAATCACATTTTTATTCCAGTTCTACTCATCTTTGGTGCCCCATCGGTGCGCCAAGTGACACGAAGCCCGGCACGGTCCAAGTTCTCTGGACCGATCCAGTGCACCTGCCGATGGATCCCAGAGGCACAATGGGTTAATGGTGAACGTTGGTGGTTTCAATCCCAACAAAAATGGAAAAATATATGGAAAAATAGTCCCAAAAATCCTTTAAAAAAGTTCCTAATATATAGTTGATGATTATTCCCAATATATGGAAAAATAGTCCTATATCCTATATATATGATGATTATTCCCAACAAAAATGGAAAAAATAGTCCTAATATCCAATTATGATGAAAACATTAATTGATGATTATTCCCAATATATGGAAAAATAGTCCAATATGGAAAAATGTTCCAAACCACCGACCAGGTTAATGGTGAACATTGGGTTAGGAATGGTGAATGGCATTGAATGAGATTGGATGATGATAAAGGTATCAAAGATAGCTTCAACTCTTTCACCCATGCCCCCCAAAAAAACATGAAGCAGTGGATTTGGGGCTGTATCTTGTGCTCTTGGCAAAAGAGGCCTTTCTTTTGTATGGAAGCAGGTGATCCGATCGAAATTCAGCCAGAAATGTGATCCTTCGGACCAGTTTCTAATTTTGATTACCCAAACACCTGTTTTTGTAACAGTTATATCAGGTTATATATTGCTATTAGGGATGCTAAAATATCTCCATGTTTTGGCAGCTCAAACAACTCCTTGACCATGAAACAAATCCATCCCGTCCCATCGTCGCCGGACCCTCCAGATCTGCAGGTAGCGGTGCAAGTGCAGGAATTGCCGCACCGGCACGGCGTCATGCTGAGCGCAGCGAGCGGGCTGGCTGTGGGCTGCCCTGGTGGATCATCCCCTGTTTTATCAACCAACCTTTTTATCATCAAGCCAGGTGGTATCCTCAACAGCAAAGTTGGAAAATGTGGAGACAACTGCAACCCCAAGGCCCCAAGGTCAAAGTCTTCAGCCACTTTCCACCCATTGCCCATCGTAGGTAAATGATTGCCACTTTTTGGGCTGGAAATTGGTCATGTTACCTCTATATTTGCCCCAATTTACCCTCCCAAACGTACCTGGCGTGGCAGGGGAGCAGCCATATCATCCAAATCATTATCCCCAATAATTTAATCATCCCACTCATAAGTGACTCATAAGCATGTCTACTGGTTGTTCCAACTATAACCATCCCAAGAATAGTCAGATATGCCTGTGTAGACGGTTGCTATATTATACCAGTCGATATACCATTTGCTATACACCAGATTATACATACATAATATATATATATATACACAGATATATATATATATATATACAGATATATATATATTACAGTGTATAAATGTGTATATATATATATATGTATGCAGTGTGTGTATATATATATATATGTTATGTACATATACACAGATGATGCCCGAAAAGGAATCTCTGGTATTCTTCGGTAACAAAAAAAAATCCTAACAAAAATCGCCCTGGGGGTTCGCTGGTCACGTGCCAAGCTTCGGGCAGCGCCTTGCGCCAGGCTTTGGGCGATTTGGGGATTGGCTCCACAGCCCGATGACCACCTCCCCAGGGCGACCAGTGACCGGTGGTGACTGGCCGGTGACCGGTGACCGGTGGACGAAGCCAGGAGATCTTGGGATTTCTTGGATTTTGATGCTGATGATATCTGATGATACCTGATGATATCTGATGATATCTGATTTTCATGAAGGTTTTAAGGACTTCAATGGCTGTTCATGGACTTTCATAGAATCTTAATGGATTTTAATGGATTTTTATGGATTTTTATGGAGTTTGATATGGAGTTTGATATGGATTTAATGGATGTTTGGGGATGTGTGTGGATTTAAATTTACTTTGAAACTGATTTGGATATTGGTTTTAATTGATGGATATGTCGATTTGAATGGATTTGGATACCTCCAGCTAATTAACAAACTGACATGGAAAAACACAATGAAAGTGCATGAAAATGTTCCGAAGCGGGAAACAAACATGGATTTCCATGTCGTTTTATGAATCTAAACGCAAATCCGGCCTGTAAGCTCCGTTGAGCAAGTGCTTGGAGTCCGGCATGCATGGAAGCATAGCAAACGCGAAGAGGAGAACCTGATGGTTCCGTTGCCAACCCCTTTGGGTTGTGAAACATGAGGGGTTCCTCTACATTAGCGAACTAGTATGAACTAGTGAGAAAAGAAGGTCTATGCTCCATGATTCTTTCGGCTGGAATAAATCCCGTTCATCCATCTGGGGCTAGGCATGGCTAAGCCCCATGTTCGACCATGGAAAACAAGGTGCCAGGCAACGCAAGAGCCAAGGAGGCGACAACCAAACGCGCCAAAGGGCCCTTTCGTGCCATGGCAACCAAGGAGTCGTCGAACGAACGGCGCCCGAAAATAAATTGAGCTGTTCAGCGGCGGATCCCAAGTGATCCGAAATCAGATGGAATAAGCCTTGGATCAACTCTGCATGTCTTTAGGTATCCTAGAAAATGAGACGGTTTTGCCTTTTGTTGCCAATGAAATTCGGATATATAAAATAATCATTAAAAAAGGATATGGTCGGCAGAAAGCTTTATAAATGTATATGCCTGATGAGACATCCACCAAAATGAAATGGTGTTAGACTCAAGAAACCACCAGAGCCCATGAATCAATACACAAGGACTGGCAACAGTCCAACTCGCAATAAAGATCGAGAAAACACACGACTATTGTGATAGGATCCATTTTCCACGGCAGGACAACCTGGAATCTCTTCGTCAAACACATGTTCTTCCAAGCTCAATCTTCGTCGCCTTGATATTCTTCGACCATGGATGATTTTATCCCAGGATGTTTCGACCATGGCAATTTTTGTCTAAATCATCGGTTCTTGTTGCTGAATAAAAACCATTGTAAGAGAACGGATACACCTTCATTCTGAGGAGGAGCAATATTTGCACACCACTCATTTCGACAGATTTCCGATTTGCCAAAGGTTGCAGTACAAACTCCAACAAACAGCACGTGCAACTGTACGAATGCCGTCTCCAACGAAAAGTCGAAGAGTCATAACTCTCGCGGCTCGTAGTGTTTTTTGAATAGCGCACGTCTGCCGCTAAGGATTTTGAAACTACATTCATCATTTCTTCCATCGGTTTTCGCCCTGGGTTTTCCTTGGTTTAAAGTTTAAACAACAGAAATTCTGCAAGATTTCGCAGCTGCCATTTTTTCCCATTGCCCTGCCGCACTTTGCCGCGCCGTGTTGCGTGGCCACTCACGGACTGGGCGTTCGGACCTTGCAGCGGATCTTGGTGCAGCCAGCACCCAGGACCTTGGAGATGAGAATCATCAACCAATTGGGGTTCAACCACTCAACCAAAATGGGATGGTTGACTTTCAAAAGTGAGAAAAGTGTCACTCTCAAAAAAGTCCGTGGGTTGTTTATGTTGTTTTGACATGTTTTGACCATCATGGTTTTCGGGTGTAGCATCAAAAATTGGAGCTCGTTAATCCGTACTTGGCATACAAACCATCCACGAGTGGGGTTTTAACCAACCATAATGGAGAGATACCCCCAATGAAATGGCATGCATCCCGATCACTCCTGACAAGCATTTGTAGACTCTATTTGTGACCCTTTCAGTGCTAGACATGATGCACATTAGCACCGCTTTTTGAAGTCAGAAAGACCCCAAGTCAAGATGTGTGTCAGCTATGCATTGTCATTCATTTTCTCCCAGCAAAATGGCCCACATTTTCGACATCTTCTTGGATTTTTGATTTTGGGTATACCGTATACCCCAATTTTTTCTGGTCATATCAAGTTCTCGAAGGTATTGCACAATACAAAGCAGCCAGAATCTAGTTGCAACGTTCAGATCTGTCAGGATTTTCGTGGCCTCATATCAAGCTGTATCTATTATCACCTACATTTCCAAGTTATATCAAGTTATATCAAGCCGTATATCCCACGTTTTTCCCCATTTGCTTCGCGCACATCACTTCCGCCAGTGTCCCACGTTGTGTCCAGCGGCATCGCCGTCCATGATGGGATGCCAGCCGCTCTCCTGTCGCTCGGCACTCAAACGCAGGCAGGTGCCGTTGCAGCTTCCGAGGTCCTCGGAAGCTGCAAGGGAACGAAGGAATCACAACGGGACAAAAATTCTGAAACGAACAGAAGCCGATCATAGTTTAACCACTGTAAATGGTGATTTTAATGCTGATTTAATGGTGATTTAATGGTGATTTAATGGTGATTTAATGGTGATTTAATGGTGATTTAATGATTTAATGGTGATTTAATGGTGATTTTAGTGGTTTAACAATGGGTTAACAATGGCTTAACAATGGTGAATAATGGGATGAAAATGGGATATTACCCTCTGGAATTTTAACATATGGAAAATCATCGTTTTTAACTGGTTCAACTATAAATAGCCATTTTCCATAGCTATGTTTAATTGCCAGATGGTAAGTTTCACCCCATAGCGTTCAGTTGCCGAAAAAAAGTGGCTGAATTCTATGGCAACTATGGTTTATGGTAGATATAACTATAGTATTCATGGGGTTTATAAACCACCAAATATGCCGGATTAAGGCAGCATTTCTCATGCTAGTGCAATGGGGATGTATTGGGATACCAACCGTCAAAAATAAGGAGTGCATTTTGTAGTTCAGCAGTTTGCTATGTGGAAAATCACCATGCTTAACTAAATCATTGAACTAAATGCGCCATTGTCCGTGGCTATATGTATAAATTCCTAGACGCTACGCCCCGAAATTTCACATGGAACCCATGGCTATTTTGGCGCCAATGGCGCTCCTCCCTCACCAATGGCGCCATTGGATAGTGCAAGTGTTTTGGAGAGGGGCCAATGCCAGAAAAAATGATGATCACAGTGGTAGTATGGGTTGGGGGAAAATTTCAAGGTGGCTCAAGTTGCCTTACATTCAACAAGATGATTTCAAAAACCTCTGGGTGATCCCTTCCTTCCTGAAGCAGCCCTTAAAAAATGCCGATATGGGTGTGTATCTCACGGTAGATACCCCAATCCCAGGGATGATAGACCATAGGATGGAATGGGGTTCCAGATTTTGGGGCAACCCTGTATTTGCTAGATATAGACAACCCTACAGTTCCCGGTATCGAAATTTTGGGGCCATCCCATTCGACACGCACACACATGGGAAGAACACAGCGTTCCCTCCTGGCTTATACCCCTGGCTTTGGTGCTTGAACCCAATTTTTAATGGTTGAAGTCCACTCCCAATTGTTCATGATGAAATCCCATTTGTCATGATTGAAGCATTCCATATTTTTTTTCTGCTGCGGCACGGTGATGTAGAAGCTCCCCTGCTCCAAGAAGATCATGGCATGGTGTGCAGACACCGTGCCTTGAGGCGGGAGCTGATGGCACCAGCTTTCTGCACCAAGCAGTTTATAAGACATGCACCAGTAACTGTTGGTTTATCCCATTATAATCCCATTGTTTATAGTGTTTTATGTCATGATGATGGTTGCGAAATCCTACACCAGTTGGTAACTATTGGGATTCTGATGAAACACAGTAAAAAGAACGATTATAAATTACGATGGGATAAACCATCTACCAACTGGTGCAGTATTTCTTCCACAGTATATATGATTGGGTACTTGGTCTCAAGTCTCAAAGTGTTGGATTTGACCCATACTTCAGGCTGTACCATACCATACTCCCAAGAAAGGTGTAAAGGTGTAAAAAATGACCAGTAGACACATATTGGTACAGAATTGCTCATGACATCAAAATCATTGCCATTGCCATAGTTAAAATGTTGATGACAATTTTCGAGAACCCGTTTGGTTATTCAACATAGCCATGGAAAATCACAATTTTTAATTACGGTAAACCATCTATAAATGGAACATGTTCCATGGCTATGTTAAATGCCCAGAGGGTATATCCCATTATCATCCCATTATTCACCATTGTTAACCCATTGTTAAACCACTAAATCACCATTAAACCACCATTAAATCACCATTTATAGTGGTTAAAATCTGTATCATCTTTGCCCTGACAATGCTTTTTGCCAGCCCCCATTTGGCACGCCGGGCAAGTTGCCATCTTGCACCAGGACCAGTGCGTTGTCAGCAACTCGTCCAATGGTGATGCCAGCAGGTGGGATCGTCACCTTGGGTCACGTTACGGTCACGTTGGGACTATGGACCTATGGACAGAGGTAACCCCAAGGTGGGATATAAATATTATGTATATATATATCATATCATATCATATATATATGATATGATATATATATATGATAAATATATATATATATATATATCATATATATAGATGATATGATATATATGATCTATATAACTATTGTCCATATGATGAAAAAACTGAAAATTATTCACTTAGTTCACTGCACTCCGAAGTTGCCTAAGATTTGGTCACCAACAAATGATACGCAGAGCTGTGTTCGGACCGGACCCCGCACCTTGTGGCCAGCCAGGGGGCCTGGAAACCATGGGAACCCAACAATAAACCCACCGTTTTGGGGACATGGTAAAATGTGTTAGATGGATTTATAACATGTAAAATATGGTAACTTCACGTGTGAAAAATGTTTTTTTTCGTTTGGAATCTGTCCCAGCCCACCTTCGGTGAACAGCACGGTCAGCTCACCGGCGCTCTGAGACAGAACCTGTGGGGCACGGGCAACACGGGAAACACCAGTCCCCAGTCTCAGGGACTGTCATGAAAATGTCATTAAGAGGGATATTTATATACTGCTACTTTGATTTGATGTGGTCCTATCCCATCTCTAAAGCTGTGGTTGTTTTTTGTGGGAAATGTGAACATTACGGAACCAACAAACAAGTCTCTGACCCGCCTTTTGAACCAGGTTCCAGGGTTCCAGGGTTCCACCACTCCTAGACCCGATTGAAACCCAACAATCACTGCTGGAATCAGTGCCTGAGGGGAGCCATGGCCCAGAGCCTGGTCCCCACTGCATGGCGCCTGCATCTCCGTCTCACCAAGTTTGACCATGAGCCCAGGAAAAATCTGGAAATGACCTTGCCGCGGGATGTTACTGGGAATGTCCAAACAAGTTGATTCAGGAACGTCCAACATCCAAAAAAACATGCTTCTTCTGGGTCTCTGAGCTGTTTCTATAAGATTTGTTTCTCCAATTCCCATATTCAATGAATTGGTTTACGGAAAATACCGGAAATTCAAGGCACCGTGGGGTCGAAGGTAGAAGAAACTGCCGGTGGTGGAGCCCAAATCCTTCACACCGAACTGACCATCACAGAACCTCACGGATCACTTTGAAAGCCAAAAGAACTGGTGGAAAACTGTGGAAAATAGTGGAAAATGGTGGAAAATTGTGGAAAATGGTGGAAAATGATGGAAAACGGTGGAAAATTATGGAAAATTGTGGAAAATAGTGGAAAATGGTGGAAAATTGTGGAAAATGGTGGAAAATGATGGAAAACGGTGGAAAATTGTGGAAAATTGTTGAAAATGGTGGAAAAATGTGGAAAATGGTGGAAAATAGTGGAAAACGGTGGAAAATTGTGGAAAATGGTGGAAAATGGAAAATGGTGGAAAATGGTGGGAAATGGTGGAAAATGGTGGAAGATTGTGGAAAATGGTAAAATGATGGAAAACGGTGGAAAACGGTGGAAAACGATCGAAATCCATAGAAATTCCCAATGCGATAAAAGCCAAAGGGGAAAGTTTTGAGACAAACCCAGATACAGAATAGAATTGGGCGAAAACGTGCGTTGATGTCTTTGGCCTACCAATTTTGACCAGAACCAAGTAGGGAAGGAAAAAAGGGCAATCAAACCCACCTGAAATGCCTATTGACTGTTAACCAAACAACAATAAATCATAGGACTTTTCAGGGGATTCAATGGAAACACCCACCAATACTAGGGATATTGAAGCAGAACGTGCCAAGAGATTAAGGAAAAATTCACATTCCTCAAAAAACAATGGATGCTTTCACCGGGGGCGGGGGGGCACCTGTTAAAGATGGTCAGCCAATTTATGGTTCGATTGAGTCGATCCCCAACGAGATCCCTGGATTGCCGCACGTGATCTCGCAGTGGAATCTGCTGATGCCAGCCTCCGGAATCACCTAACAGCGCCAGATTTCACAGAGATCCTCTGGGGAAGGTTGCTGACATGGTGAGTCACTGCTTGAAAATGATATATATATATATATATATTGTGAAGTTTGAAGCTGCAACCTGTGAACATGTGACTCTTTTGTTTTCCGCCGCTGTTACCAATCAACGGTGGTGGGCAGCTTAAGCCACTACATGGCAATCGCCTTGCGGCCCCTCTCGAAAAGGTGCTGCAGCGCTTGGGCGCACTTTGCGTTGGGTTTGGACTTCGCGGGCCATAACCTCCAACTTGACATTGGTAGCGGAGCTGATCGAGCCCTACCTTGTCTTGCACTGCTCTGGCCTTGTGCTGGCCCTTGGTGGACACCGACTTCTCGCTGCCGCTCACTGGCCCTGTGCAGGCCTTGCTCTGGTTTCTGGATCTGGCCTTGTGCTGGCCTTGCGTCTTTGCGCTTCCGATCTGGCCCTGGGCAGGCCACGCTGCATTCAGGTCCTGAGCAGGCCTTGACTCTCTGCATTGCTGTTCTAGGCCTTGTGCTGGCCTCTTGCTGTTCTACCTGGACGAGCTCTGGTGTGGTGGCAACTGCGTGCCTGGTGATTGACTACCCGGCCTACTACCTGGTCTACATCCCCTTCACTGCCTGAGGCAATGTCGGCTGGAACTGGATCGGCGAGTACCGCTGGAGACTACAACACCACGAAAGACTCCTACATCCCGCTGTTTAGCGGTGCACCCTCCGACTACAAGGAATGGAGGAAGAGGATAACCATCTATGTGATGAAGATGAGGGTCGCCAAACGAGAACCTGAAGGACTTCTGAGCATCATTGGAAGCCTCACTGGCACAGCATGGAAGCTTCTGAAGAACTTCCCCATCGACGAGATCGAGAAAGCGGGAGCCTTTGAGAAGATGTTGAAGATTCTCGACAAAGCCTTTGAGTATGACCGGACGGTCCAGCTTCCGAGCCAACTTCAACGGCGACCTGGTCTGCAGACCCTCTTGGAGTACACGACCGAGCACGACCACCTCTACAGCAAGCTGGCTGACCATGATGT
>Ga0126342_10009643_pt1 | contig 17302 bp, 15 predicted proteins | sample Cyp1metagenome_FD_92528 | JGI IMG/M metagenome (GOLD analysis project Ga0126342, IMG submission 92528) | Coral microbial communities from Lord Howe Island, Old Settlement Bay, Australia - Cyphastrea 1 metagenome | ecosystem: Host-associated > Invertebrates > Cnidaria > Coral ... | reverse complement strand
TTTGGCGGGCTGGCAAGCGGCAGGCTTGAACCACCACAAAAGGACAACGCCGGGGCTGGCAAACGGCATGGGAGCTGCAGGGAAGCATTTGGGGGGTTTTGCGGGCTGGCAAACGGCAGGCTGGAACCACCACAAAAGGACAATGCCGGGGCTGGCAAACGGCATGGGAGCTGCAGGGAAGCATTTGAGAGGTTTTGCGGGCTGGCAAACGGCAGGCTTGAACCACCATAAAAGGACAAAGCCGTGGCTGGCAAACGGCATGGGAGCTGCAGGGAAGCATTTGGGGGGTTTTGCGGGCTGGCAAACGGCAGGCTTGAACCCCCAGAAAAGGACAATGCCGGGGCTGGCAAACGGCAGCCTGGAACGCCAGTAAAAACCTGTTTGAAGCTTTTTGAAGCTGCAGGGAAGGGTTTTAAGCTTTGTAAACTTTTTAAGGTTTTGAAGCCTGGCAAACGGCAGCCTTGAACGCCAGGCAAAAGGTGTTTGAAGCTTTTTGAAGCTGCATGGAAGGGTTTTAAGCTTTTTAAGCTTTGTAAGGTTTGGAAGCCTGGCAAACGGCAGCCTTGAACGCCAGTAAAAAGAAGATGCTGGGGCCCGAGTCGCGCGTGGGAGCGGCAGGGGAGGGTTTCAAGCTTGTAAAGCGCTTTCAAGTTTTTAAGCTTGTTCACGTTTTGAAGCCTGGCAAACGGCAGCCTTGAACACAAGGAAAAACAGTATGCTGCGGCCAAGTGGCGCGTGGGAGCTGCAGGGGACGGTTTTAAGCGTTTGAAGTAAGCTTTTGAAGCCTGGCAAAAGGCAGCCTTGAAGGACCGCAACCAAGGCCGGTGAAAACAGCATGCTGCGGCCAAAGTGGCTAGTGGGAGCTGCTGGGTTGTGACGGCTGGCAAACGGCAGGGCGGCAAGTTGGCAAAGACAGGCTATGGGAATGCTAGGTTCCACACCTGCGGTGGTCCCAGGCGCCGCCCCTGCCTTGGCTAAGGCCGGGGTCGGCGGATTTGAAACCATAAACTGGAGATTGGGTTTGTACCGGGGCTCAGACGGTGAGTGGTCATTTGGCTTTCACGATGACTGGGAAATTGATAGCGAATCCGTATTTATACATTATACATATCTATGTATATCGCTAAAACTGTGTAGTGCTTCATACGGGACTCCTGGAATTCCAAACCGCAATTGTGTAGTTTATGATCCTACAAGGTGGTGACCCGATTTACATTATGTTTGTTGGCGCATGTTGCGCCAGCTAACTATGACTATTTCAGTCTATAAAATCGAGAGCGGATCTATAGTTTTTTGAATCATTATGCATCGTCGTCGTCATATAAAGCATCATAAGTTTCGTATATTCGGTGAGATCTCATAGTAGAAAAAGGCATGAAGCAATTTTATGGGTCTTTTCATGTGAAAACATGACAAAAACACGACATTCCCAAATGAAGGTCATAAATGTATGAAAATTCCGAAAAAAAACATCTTGTTTCATGAGTATCATCGGTCTCATGGTGTCAAGTGGCAGGAGTTCTGGGTCGGCTGGGTCGGCACTTGGTGGCATGGCAGCTGACTTGCAGAACTTGGGAGAGATCTACACGGTCGGTGACAAAGCGAAACAGCGAAGTTGATTCAGATCGGCGAGCTGAAGGAGAGGCCGACGGCGAAAAGCCCGGATCGGAAATGTGTGGGATTGGTGGTGGGCAGCACGGATGTTTTGGTGCAGGTGGTTCTATGGTCACCTGTAGCAGAGAAGGTGTTCGACTCACTGGTCAAGGCGTATGACGAGGCGCCAGATGGGCAGTTTCCGGATGTGGCCTGCAAGAACATGTGCAGAAGGTGACCATCAGGACTTTTCTGCAAGGTGCAGAGCTCAAGGGACAGTTCGATCGCGGTGGGGCCCTGCAGTCCATTGAAGATTTACCCAAATGATGCCAGTGCCAAACAGCAGGACCCTGAAGGACGGACCGGGCCTGCGGGCAACGGCCCCCACTGCCTAACGTTGCTTTCTGACCCTATAAGAAAACTAGCTGTCTTCCAGCCGCCAAGTTCCAACATGAACCCCTAGCCGCTTCTGTCTTCTTCTCTTCTTCTTGCTTGTCCGCTTCTAGCCGCTTCTGGCATTCTCTTCTTCTTGCTTGTCCGTTTTTCTCTTTTGGCCCCTTGTTGCTAGTAAGTCCTCCTCTAACGCGCTCCCCCTGCTGGCGGCAGGGGTCGGCAGATATTCCCATTGATATCATAACAGATATTATCTATTTTCCATCATAATTATCTTATCTAATCTATCAATATTATGATATCTTAATCTTAGGTAAGACTATCATATCAATTATCTTATCTTATCCATATTGATTAGTATCATTTCCATCCATGAATTTTCTGCTACGCCTTGGGATCCAGGCCTTGGCGAAGAGCCCCAGCTCCTGGCGACTCTTCCAGTGCTCCTTCGTGCCCCAGACATTCGCCATGAAAACCATCGGAAAATGATGGATTTCACCGACCAAGATGGGGATTTGATAGGGTCAATCACCATTGTTTTTTCCCTAGAAAAAATCGCTAAGCTGCTATAAATCTCTATCATTTCCCTGGTTTTTATCACCAAAATTGCCGAAATTATCCCTATAAGTTCCCTATAAATCACCATGATATCATCTATGAACGGGACACATATCAGGGAAATTCATGGGAAAACTCTGATTTCTCATGTTTTGACATGGTGAATTCCATGACGGTTTTTTTTTCCAACATTTTTTCTTGGGGGGTTTACCTGGACCTGTGGAACTGGAAAAGTTTGGGGTTGAAGATGGGCCCAAACATTGCTATTTTCTGGGCATTGTTTGCATGGCCATTTGATAGATGTTTCATGGGATATAATGAATGGGATATAGAAACAACTTGATATATGGGTGTGTCGAAAAATGGGTTGTATACCCATACAGTACTCGCCGTTCTACTGGAACTTCTATGTTCAGATATACCCAAGTGGGGATTTGTGTTGGCCAAACGATGATTTTATCAGAAAAAAATGCCATTCATGAGATGATTGAAGCAACATTATGGGGACATGGGACATAATATGGGATATACACAACCAACAATGCGGGAATGGTTCAAAATTGGAAACCCTTCCGAAATGAATGATTGAATACTCAAGATGACGAAAGAACCCTTGTTTAATCTTACGTGTTGCATCTATTTATTTTTGGACCCTCAAGTTGGGAGTTATGTAAATGAATTGGGGTAAGGGATTTTGTTTTGATGGCCGAATTTGGGTTACATTGTTCGTGATATATCCCATGATATGATTTTTAAAATAAGTAGTTGCTATTTGAGATTCACTTGCCCATTCTGTACCATTTTTGTACACCTTTTTCCCTGTCTATCATCATTGTATCCCATGATATGCACTTGTATCCCATGATATCCGTTTATACTGTATTCAATGTTTTCTCCCAATACATCCAGTCATATCTATGGTTCAGGGATTTGTATTCCATTTTCAAATGGTTTAGGATTTTTTATCCAATCAAATTTTGCACTCACTCTTTTCTCCCGATCCATCCCATTTTTCCCCCATCATTCTCCACATAATCGTTGGTTCATTAAAATTACCCCAAAAAATATGAACTTGCTATATCACATTCATTTTTGATGAACCTCTAGTATTATTAGTTGACCAAAGGTTTTTTCATGAGTTCTACTGTTTTTTTCGTTTTTTTTCCAAGAGAAAATAATTTAAGTTTGGCCCTTCCCAAGGTGGAACAGCGAGTGCATTTTGTGGCCAAGCAGCCAGGGAGCGTCAAGGTGACGCTGGAAGGGGATGACTTGGTGAAGGATGGGGCAAATTTCGAAGCTTTTGAAAATATGGAGATATAAAGGGGATGATAGATATCATTTGATTTCCTATGACTATCATATGAACATCTAGATGAAATCTATTATCCCTATGATTATCCCTATGATTATCCAATTATGATCCCAATATTATTCCTGTTTACTGTACCCTTTGGTAGATTATATAACATATATAGACGGTGAAAAAATGTAGTGGACGCTAATCTTCCAACCCCTATGTGACAGGGCTATGTTAGTTTACTGGAGGGTAATGGGGATATAATGAGGATATATGGTTTGATGGTCAACCAACAATTCATGGAATTTAGTGACACAATATTTTTTAAGGATAAATAAAGCCAATCATAATGTGGATATAACGGGGATATAATGGGGATATGATCGCGGGAAATTCAGTTGCAACCCCGCGTCGCAACGCAACGTCAAAACGCAAATGATGGGAACTGTAAGGAAACTACCCTCTGGTAACCTAACATAACTATGGAAAGACCAACCTGTTTTAATGGGAAAATCCACTATTTCAATGGTCATTTTCAATAGCTATGTAACAAATTGCCATAGGGTATCCCATCATAGCTTTCTTTCATGTTGGTGAAGTACTACAATTCAGCCAGACTGGAGGTCTTGAAACTTGATGCACTTCAGGGCTTGCCTTGTCAGTTTAGGTCGCTTGAGCAGGGTGTACCCTCCCAACATGGCGTTCTGGAAACCGACCCATTTGGCGATGCTTCATTTGGAGGTAATTCGTCATGTCATGGGGAATCCCAAGTCACCATGTGGTGGATTTTTCAGCGGGCACTGAGGACACCGGAGGGTATAGATATAGATAGATACATGCACCTAGAAGGCTTGGTTTTCAGAGGTTTTTTTGTTCAATCCTGGGTTGACATCACATTATCCAATTACTTGTTGATCTATAGATGATATTGTTGACTAAGATTGAGCCTGGATCATATTTTATCCACTGATTGATCATGGCAATATCAATGATGATGATAGCAGACGCAAAAAAAGAACACGAGAAAGATAGTAACGACACTAATCTAATGGTAATACGATCGTAGATGATCATAAATCCATACTCATCTCCAATAATCCTAGATATATATTTCCATCATGTCCCATGATTTTTCCATATTGATGGGGGAACATCCGGATGGTTATCTACAACGATTCCACGCAGTCCCACGCCCGCTGAGCGCCCAGATGACCATTCGGCTGTTGAAGTGGTGGAGGGACCAGCAGGACGGTGGGAATCGCACATAGCTATGGAAATCCATCTTTTTCATAGATAGCTACTGGCTATTAATGGTTAGATTGGTTAGTACTGGCTATTAACCTATGGGATTATATATAAACCATAAAATGGGGTTAGTACTTAGTACTCATTTAACTCTGGTTGGTGGTTTGGAACATGAATGGATTATGACTTTCCATTCAGTTGGGAATGGAATAATCCCAACTGACGAACTCACTCACCACCAAGCAGAGGGGTAGGGCTCAACCACCAACCAGTTGTTCATAGATAGCTATGTTTTTCAATAGTTTATTGAATCATACCTGCGGAAATCCAGCTTTTCTGCGTTTATTGAAATCATCTATTGATTCAGAATATTCATAGCTATGATTTTCAATAGTTCATAAGAATAGCTGAATAGCCTTTGGAAATAAACACAGGAACATTTTAATGAGCAGGTAGAAATTTTATGACTCGATTCATGGAACTATTTATGTGTTTCCAGCTTTATATTCTACCATTTTATGGAATTCCATCTACAAACACAGCTAAATTTTCCATAGCTATGCTTGATTACCAGAGGGTAACCCCCACGGTTTAGGTCAATATATCAACCACAAAGTGTAGTTAATTCTCCTAAGGGGCCACAGATTTTAATACCAATTTTTAGTATTTGAACATCACCAACAGTCGAGGATGGATCCGGCAATGAAGATTTGACTGCCTGAAAATTGGAGTAACCATGAAGGACATGGTACCCTCTGGGTATGACTAACAGTTCGCCATGGAAGCCATGGCCCATGAAAAAACCTGGGTTTACCTATTAAAAATGGTGATTTTCCATGGCTAAAGCGGTTATGTTAAATAACAAGAGGGTAATTCAAACAACAAAACATGGACATTTCATCAGGAATACCTTCTGGTAATTTGACATAGCTATAGACAAATCACCATTGTCAATCGGAAACTATCTACATACAAAAATGGGCAATTTTCATGAATGTTCAATAGCTATGTTAAACTACCAAAGGGTAGTACCTATAGATTCCCCATTACTTCGATGACAACGATGATTTTCCCAACTTGTTATACTCCAGAAATGTGGAGATTGAGACCATCCCAAAGTCCTGGCCGGTGTGGAGTTGCTGTCTCCGCGTCCGGCAGCAACCGTCACCATCAGCCATTGTGCTTTTTCATGTCTTTTTAATGTCCCATTCAGAGTGAATTTGCCAAGTGAGTTTCAGACCAACGGAAACCATTTCGGAGGCTTCCTCAAATAGGGGTCCCCCATTTATCAATCCATTTTGATAGGATTTTCCATTATAGACCATCCATTTTGGAATATCCCCATTTTAGGAAACCTCCATTTTGAAACCAACGGTGTCCCCAAAAAATTCCAGGAGTGGTCAGCTCCTCTCTATGAGCCGTCGGATGAGATTCTAGAGCTGTTACTGGGGCAGAAAGATAGATCTGGCGGGGGTTTAGGTCTATCACGAGCAACAGATATCAACAGATGAAGGATTTCTAAAGATGGTTGTTTAACAAACTACCATTTGGTTATTTAACATAGCCATGGAAAATCACAATTTTTAATAGGTAAAGCATCTATAAATGGGCCATGGCTTCTATGGCTATGTCAAATAAGCAGGGGTTAAGTGGATAGGATACCGATCAGAATGGTCCATTTGCTGGGATTATCCTGCACTTCTCAAGGAGTCGGATCGGAATTGCAGCGATGCTTCATCCCGTATCTTGTAGCCACATGCTATGTAGTGCTTACCCTGGTTTTCACGTTTACAGAACCATGGAACGATCCACCATGCTATCAATGGGGAAATCCACGAAGTAAAGCACCATTTTCCAGATCGCAAACTCTTAGTCATTACCAGAGGGTAGTGCTTACTGGTTTTTTCTGCTTGGTACAGGTCCCGAAAGGTGAACGCTGGGAGTTGATCGTGATTCACTATGGAACACATCTGGGAACACTCGACTCGCCGATGCAGCCATTTGGCACTTCGATGAAAACATGAGATTTGGGATGCCAGCTGAGAGTTCAGCCAGCGACAACAAGTTGACAAGGACCCGGTCCTGAATATATTGAATAGGATTTTTCAAGGGATAGGAAGCAAACCACCTGATTTTTTAAGAGTCGAATTCGGATTTCAAACTAGTCAAGTTGAAGGTGAAGCATGAAACAATCACTGGTTGGTGGTTTGGAACATGAATGGATTATGACTTTCCATTCAGTTGGGAATGTCATCATGTCATCATCCCAACTGACGAATTCACTCCATCATTTTTCAGAGGGGTAGGTATACCAACTACCAGATCAAACTGAGCGGCTTTGATTTGCATCCAATGCTCAAACCGCAACTCCTCCGAGTTGTCCAATGATGGCTCATGGAGGCGCTTATGGTGAACCGCCACACCTGTGGGATTTTTTGGGGGGTACCTAAGTCATGAATCCTTCCTACAATTGGCAAGTTATGAACAACTAGTTTCAATGAGGTGTATTGCAATTTTTTGAGGAACGCCCAGAACACCCTAAATTGAGCGATTGGAATATCATTACGCATCATTGACCCTGCAACTCGAAGTTTGGCTATTTACGAAATAACCTTTGGCATCCCAAGTTGAGCACCATCTGGTTTCTGAAAATTGGGGTAGCCCCAAAATATGACAATTTTCGATGGGATTTGATGATGAAACACAGCCTTATTTTTTTCACTCGCAGGCCAAGGTCTATTGGATCGACGTCTCCTTAAAGAAGATCCAAAGGGTGTGAAACTCAGATGATTTTTTCACAGCTCCATGGCTAGGAAGTTCGTCCCCCGTCCCTTTTAGTTGGGCATGGCTAGTCAGCATCTATAAATGGGAGATGGCTACAGTCAGCAAGCCATGTGACTGATTTGTAGAAGGTACTCAATAAATTGATCTCCCCAAGTGGATGTCTGGATTTTGTCCTTAACGCAGAAATGTCAAGGGTTTTCAGCTGTCTAGTTTTGAGGTGGCCACAGATCCTCTCTGATTGATGACTGAACGACTATCTTGGAAGGACCTGAAAAGCTTTCAGATGACGCAAATTCCTTTTGAGACAATGCCATCCTTTATATCTATGGAGAGTTTTCCCTATAAAACATGTGTGCAATGCTCAAAACATGTTTTGTTTCTGTTAAATCCCATATCTATCATAGAAGGGGATGGTCATGAATATTCATCGAATCAATCCATTGAGAGATAGATATTTTATAGACCCATTCAGGATAGCTAACTTGGTAAAAATCACTATGATACGTATGAATTCTATTTCGATGGGGTTATAAACCACCATTCACATCACTGGGGGGCACCTGTTACAACAGTGTCCCATTGGGACCATAGAACATCTGGAGTTTCCCGAAGGCCAATGTCGATGGTTCTTGTGTCGCAACTTGGCGACGACTGGACAGTTCTTTGACCGACCCCAAGGGTTTGGACCCACTTGATGACCAGTAAAACGTCACCCCAAAAACGAGATGGTGTCTACGAGGTGGTGCAGATTGTAAGTTGGTTTAAAGTTTAATCTGATGAAGCTGTAGATTTTTTTTTTCTATCATAAACCCTGGTGAAATACGAGTTATGTTGGCCAACTTAGCGATTCTGAACCGGGCACCACCACCCCGTACTGAAGGGCCGAAAATCCACGGGTCTCTAGGTCTGGTGAGTCTAGTACTTGAGTACCTCTCCCACCAGAAAATTGCAGAAACGTTTTGTTGCTTAGTACATCCTAAAATCCGTGGCTTGGCCCCCTAAAATCCATGTTTTACATTAGTGTTCCAACCTTTTTGATAGAAACATGGATTTTAAACCCCCAAGAGTGGGAGATGTGGTAGTTCAAATTGCCTTTTCTGGCATAGTTGCCGGTGACATGCACCAATTTCAAGCATTCGTAGCCATGTGAGTTTGTCCAAAAAAAGGGTGTAACCCAATATATGGCAATTATAAAATTGAAGATGTTGTCCGCAACCTTAACGTTCGCCCAGACTCATGATTGTGACATAACAGAACAATATGTTGATTGGGGAAATAACATCAACTTTATCTTCATGAGGGATCAAAATTTGCCACCCCCTGCCCCTCTGAACAATACGTTGATTGGGATAATAACATCAACTTTATCTTCATGAGGGATTAAAAATTGCCACCCCCTATGACCAATGTTGAATGGGGTAATAACATCAACTTTATCTTCATGAGGGATCAAAATTCGCCACCTCCTCAGAACAATATGTTGATTGGGGTAATAACATCAACTTTATCTTCATGAGGGATCAAAATTCGCCACCCCCTATGACCAATATGTTGAATGGGGTAATAACATCAACTTTATCTTCATGAGGGATCGAAATCAGGAAGGCGGGACTCCGGGCAAACGTCCAGGTTGCAGCGAAGATGTTTTGCTCAACCATAAGATTTTGGTGGCCACTATTTTCAGGGAACCAGAATTCAACAGGTATTGGACTCTTCCATATGTCCTCTGGAATTCCATCAACACGGACTTTAGTGAGACCATCAAATCTCTGTGGCGGTTGCTGTACAACTTCAGACCATCCTTTCCTCTGCCCTTTGAACATACATTCCATCCATCGTTTGTCCATTTGATGGCATTTCGTAGCTATTTTTGGGTTTGTTCGAGAAAACGGTACCCCTAAATCAGCCTAAATCCACTGGTTAAACATCATTTCCCTCTTCAAATTGCAGTTTCTGAGGAATACTCCACAAACGCCAAACGAAGGACATCCATAGAAATCCCTTTTTTCTTCTAGTTTGCTCAAGTTTGCTCAGCTCACAATTGTTTTTTTCCCACCGATCCTTTTCAATTTAAACCACAAAAATCAACTACATTCCACCGATTTTCCTTCGATTGTTGCAAACTTCCCCAACATGATGGTCCAACGTCAAACGCCTCAAGAATCGCTCCAAAGTTCATCTACTCTACATTTTCCTCTCGAAACTTGGTGTTTCCCAAAATTTTCCCATGGTGAAAAATTCAGCCTCGCAAAAAACATCTTTCGAACTCCTACTCCACATTTTCCTCCAAAAAAAACTGGTGTTTCCCAACCCACATGCTCCATATGTGGAATATTTACCAACATCTGCCCTAAAAATCACCCAGGTTTGTAGGTAAAAATCCCATACATGGAGAATATGGGCAAGATTTCCCAAGGAGGACGTGGTCAGTGACCTTCCCAGCCCCTCGGCTCTGGCCCTGCAACCGGGTGCGAAGTGTCAGCTGCTGTGGAGCGATCTGCAGCTGCGGCGTGTGCTGCGGCGCAGCGCGGAGCCAGGGGAGGAAGAGGTGGAGGTGCTGGTGGAAGGCGCCACGGGTGCCACGGGTGCCACGTGTGCCACGGGTGCCACGGGTGCCACGGGCTGGGTGGAGTTGGAAATTTTTCTCCAAGTTTCCACTTAGAAAATGGGGGGTTGGCAAGAAATGGGCTATGTTTTGTAGTTGATTTAGCTGATAAGATAGTGAAGTTGGTCTATTTCACTAGGTGAATTGGCTATGGTTTATGGTGGATGTATAGAAGTAGATGGGTGAAACCAAACCGAACTCACTGGGGGCACCACCTTGATTGTCTATAAAGGGGGGAATTTCACCAAGGGAAAGACGGTGTTAGCCAGCAAACATGTAGTTGTCACGGGATTATAAGGGTATAAATTGGTTACACATGGCTACAATCTTAGGTTTTTTTGGCCACCGAACATGAAGTTATTTATCGGGGCTGTTTTTCGGGATTCTTCAATACATGGTGGGTATTTCAGAATCAGACATGTTTTTTTTTAAACGAACAAACCATGGGATTTAACCTGGACTATTTCAGGATATGCTATCTGGTGAGATATTCCGGGCGATGTGCAGATTTTCGTTTGGATCAATACCAACACCAGATTTTGTGGATTTTGCCCATCAGAAATATAGGAGGCCGGTGCTCTGGATGAACGAAGTGGACTGATTCACTCATCATTAAAGACAGAATCAAAACCTTACCTACTGACTGACTTTCATATGTTCCATAGGGGTTGAAACCACCAACCAGCTATCTATGTTCTACAACATTTCTTTTTAAGACAAGAATAGATGTAGCAGACACATCTAAGATTCACGATGTTGTCTAGCTTCACCCAGAGAAGAAAATTCAACCGCTGAAAGGCCCTTGATCACCATGCTTGCTAATCACAGCTAGTAACTCTGTGAATATCACCATAATTGTGTCGAAACCTCATTTGTCATGGTCAAGAAGCTGAATAGATCTATCTTCTCATTTTTATGGATGAATTTACATGAATTGTCCAAATTTCATGTCACCACCCGGATATTTTTCTTTTGCACCGTGGTTCATTGAGAGTCGGGGGCATAGAGACAGAACACTCTCGTGATGTCGCGGTGAATTGTGGCTCAAGAGTGGCAAGTTGCCGAGGGAAGTCTCCACATTTTTTGGATCCAGACATCCAATCTCTGCACGAGAGGGGCCCCATGTGTGTTAAGTGTTGACCATGGCACATGTGACGCACATGTGACGCCACGATTCGTGCAGTTCCGACATTTCTCAGCTGTCAAGGCTATCACTGTCATACTGGAGTGGATCACTGTCATACTGGAGTGGATTGACACCACAATTTCAATATCTAGAATCTAGATATTGTACATCATATATAATATATACTGTATATATATATATATGGTTGGTGGTTTGGAACATTTTTTATATTTTCATGTATTGGGAATGTCATCATCCCAACTGACGAACTCATATTTTTCAGAGGGGTAGGTCAACCACCAACCAGTTATCCATTGACTATCGTGAGATTCCATTCCTAATTATCCCAGTAACATACCATCAAATCACCAACCAGTATATATATATATATTTGATTTTCAAGCGATCGGCCTCCTAGATCACTCCCGAGTCAGAGATGAAACAGTTGACTCCCCGGATCGGGGCGCCCTCCTGTGGGATTCGCGGATTCGCCATAAACAGCATTTGAACATGCCTGGTAAACCACCATATATATATAGATATATGGAAAATCACCATCAAATATAGGTAAATATAGGTAAATGGTCCACCATATCTTCATATCTTCCTTTTTTTCTGCCACAACTCGAGTTGCTAAAACCAAAGTCCTGTTGTGCCAACGCCATGCAATTCCATCAGATTTTCAGCTATGTCGTCTCGTGTGTGGTCTTGCTGATCCTCTTGGGAGCATCTGTGTTGGTGATCTTCCTTGCCAGATTTCGATCGCCCCTCGGCGACCCCAAGGGTGTGGGCTTTCGTTGAACAGTGAGATGTTGATTAGGTTTACCAACCATTGATATATCCATCATTCCAACCCGAGGCAACCTAAATTTATCTAGTTGGTTTACGCAACTAAACACCCCAGTGAAGTGTTTGTTGGTTTTATGATATATATATATACATATTTATATTTATCCATCATTCCAACCCCAGGTAGCATAAGTTCATCTAGCTGGTTTAACCAACTGATCTATCATTTTGGGCACCCCAACCATCCGGCTGTTGGTTGAGAGTGAGAAAAACTTCTCCATCCCTTAAAGTCTTAAACATTTGGTGATTATATGTGGGGCACATTGTCTTGACCATTGGGTGTTGGAAGCATTTGTTTTGGCGGATCTGTTGGTACCAGTTGTGATCCCCCCCCTCACACCCTCACAGTCTACGTACGCAAGTCATGATAGAAATAGTAGGTTCATAACCATGCTGAATTCACCCAGTTTTTTCTTTTTCGGGATATTCCCACTTGAATGTGCATTCACACATATATGTATGTGCATATGTGTATGTATATATATATATATTATATTTAATTACTATATGTCATATATATATGTATGCCATATTATGTATATACATGCATGCATGCATACATGCATACATGCATACATGGATACATGCATACATGCATACATGCATACATAGATACATGCATACATGCATACCTGTGTATATATATATATATGTATATATGTATATATGTATATATGTATATATGTATATATGTATATATATATATATATGATATATGTATATATGTATATATGTATCTATGTATATATGTATCTATGTATATATGTATATATGTATATATTTATCTATGTATATATGTATATATACATATAACGAGGGCAAAACTATACATACATACATACATACATACATTCCTACATTCCTACATTCCTACATTCATACATACATACATTCATACATTCATACATTCATACATACATACATTCATACATTCATACATACATACATACATAAATACATACATACATATGTACACACATGTCTGTAGGTCCTCATCCTGTTTCATTTTCTGGGACGCACATCCAAGAAACAATTGTACGTTTTAGGTTTTTGATGACCGCTGAAACGTGATTCCTGAAATTCCCAAACAGTGCAACCACACTAAGGGGTTGTTAGGGCGATAGCAGGCGCTAGGTTCTCTTGAGAAAGTCTCTTGCCAGACGATCCTCTAGCGAGATCTTGTCGAAAACATCGTAAAGAAATCCTGCAAGGGCATCTTGCAAAGAGCCGACATACATAGATCCCTGAAAAAGAAGCCTCTACAGAGATCTTGTCATGAAATCTTGCACTGAACTCATTCCTCTCCAGAATTCTATCATCCACATCCCAAATCGCGATCTTGGAAAGGAAGCTGTGCAGGTGTACTTGGGCTATATGTATATATATATATATATATTTAAACCTTATAACCACGCCATAACCTCCAAAAATTGGAATAGAAACCCCCCAAAAATATGGTTATCTTACAAGATCTTGTTAAATCTTGTGCTGTCTGCTGACTCCACAGTTTGGGCTCTCTTTCTTCGATAGCTTTCTACAAAAACCTTACCTATTCTGGCCACCAAGCCACATATTGTAGACATTTTAAGAAAGTCTTGGCCATCCTATAGTAGTGGCTAAATTAAATGCCTATGCCATATGAATCAGATTTGCCACTTTTGAATCTCCTATCAATATATACATACATATATATATACATACATATATAATATATATATACACATGTATACATATATGAATCAGATATCCCTAAATTATCTCCCCAGTGATTCACTTTCACTGGGTCCCATTTTGAGATACCCGAAAAGCCATCCCTTACAGATCCGCGCGTCCGGTCTGGAAGACATGGTCATCATGGTCTCCCATCCAGCTGGATGCTATACCAGAAGCGACTGGGCGGATGATCCCATTGCATCCCATTGATCCCACCATCCGACTGTTGGATGACTGTAGTGATAGCTGTAGCTCTGAAATAGAGCTACCCTCTGGTTATGTCAAAATAGCTATTGAAAATGACCATTAATAGTGGATTTTCCCATTAAAAATGGTGATTTTCAATAGCTACGTTAAATTACCAGAGGGTACTTTTTTTACGTATGTGGTAGAATCACACAACTGTATCAGTGAAGGAAACAGTCCCCTTTCATGAGCTTGATGACAACTAGTAGCTGGCCATTTTGAACCCAGTGACATGATAGCCAGTACGACAATGAGTATCTTTTATGGTTTCATATCCCATCAACAACCCCCATTCCATCCCTAAGTATGATTGTTTTGTTTGAACATGCCATAAATGGGAAGTGCGATTTTTTTCCAGGTAACACCACCATTCTGTTTTGATAGTAAAACACACGTAATTTGTCATATTTGTTGGTTAATTCCACCATTGCTTGGTAAACAGCCAGGAAATCCAGGGAAGATCATCATGTTTTGCTAGTGAAGTCCGTTTTTGTCGGTTAAACGAGCATTTTTCAAGGAAAAAACACGCACTTTCATGGTTTTCCCGGGCATCAGTTGATGGTAAAACCGCACCTGTTTCGCCAAAACGAGATTCCCAGAGAGCTGGCAAACTGGGCTGCGGTCTATGCCGGTGTAATTTGCTGATAAAACCACCCTTGGATATGCAGTAACCATAGTATACCATAGTAAAATTGGGCCCCATAATCCAAGTTATATATCATAATAAATTCCATGGTCATATCTATAGTCATCCTGGAGTAGAAGTCAGTATGGACGTGTCAAAAAGTCCTCACTAAAATGAGAACATCTTTGAACATCCCATACTCGATCTACTCCAGGATGATTACGTATCACCATCGTATAAACTAGGGTTTATATATGTTTATATATATATACATATATATATATAGATAGATATCTCAAGTTGTCATAGTAATTCCCGTGGCAGTATCTATTCATCAGCCTAGCTGCCCAATTTGGCAAGCGTTAGGTGACCCTCTCAACAGATGAGACCTTCTGTGTCTGCATGGAGCAGTTGTCTGCTGGTGCACGTGCCAGGAAACTCTCGTGCAATCACGTGTTCCTTGAGCAATCAGGGGTTGAACCATGAAAAATGAGGATCTACGCATTAAGGAGCTGGGGATCACATGGAGACTTCATTGGGAGACATGTTTTTGGAAATGATTTTTGGGCATTTGAAAGACAACTTTCCCCAAACAATGGCTGATTTCAGGTCTTTCTCACCTTTTGGTGATGGTCAATTTTGGCCCATGAAATGCCCTCTGTAATTTGTTACATAGCTATTGAAAATGGCCCATTTATAGTGGATTTACCCATTGAAAATGGTGATTTTCCATAGTTATGTTAGTTTACCAGAAGGTAGCAACCGTCTTCAGTGACCAGCGGATCGTGCTAGATGGGAGTTCCAACAAGGCCCCAGAGGTCATGGAGTTTCGAGACGGCCTGGATTGCCACAGGAGTTGGGATGTAGCCCTATTTATGGCCTTAGTTTCCTTCTTTGTAAGTGGAACTGCACTCGTATTTCTTGTACTAAGAATGATATTTGACCTTCTCAGGCAGTCTGAAATTCACAGCCATCACAAAAATTGGCTTCAAAATTGGGTACACCTAAAATTGGCTGGTGAATCAATGATCAAAGTCTCACCTGCGGTCCAGTGGGCTTCCCCTTCTGGGATTGGATACTGATTTCGCTGGGGCCCCAGTTCTGTTTGTTGCTTAAGACTCATCTATAACAATCCCCAAAGAGATAGAAACAATGGAAACCTGGAACATATGGCGGGAAACCTCATCTATACAATTCGACCAGCATCCTGGAAACACGTTTCTATCTTTTTGGGGCTGTGCTATATAGATATCTACCGGACACCATCGTGAATTTGCAAAGTTGCAGCCGCCAATGGAGTATTTCCACCGTGGCTTCGCCTGAAGATTTGAAAGATCCCCATTTTTTTTGCACGTCAACGGATGATTTTTTTTGTTCCAGCTTGGGAACAAAGCCAACAATGCCAACAAGCTCAGGTTTCATGGCGCCTGCATCACATCTTGGTGGAAGAAGGAACTCTGGAACAAAGCCAAAGCCGGGGCAGCCGCCACCGTAACGTGCCCCATGTGTCGCTGTGCGGAGCCCCGAGCTTTGGTACAACGCGACCAGGACGACGGCGAGAACGAGAGCACAGTAGTTGCTCGCGTCGACCCAGTGTGAGCCAACTTTAGAAAAAACAACTTTGCCATTTGGGACCGATCCAGAAACGGTGAATCTGTTCCAAAGGTCGATGTTAAAAGATAAACGTGTTTGAACATGATGGCCATTTGTAGCCACTCAATCTGAGTGGGGAAAATGAAGGTTTTTAGGCATTTTCAAAGCACGGGATATTGCAGGAAAGCGCAGAATTTTCAGACAAAGCCTGAGCCATGCTGGGTACAAAACCCAGGTGTACTTCAATACAGCGAGCGGCCTGGTTCCCCGTGGAAAATCCCACCGTACTTTTTAGAGAAGTTTTGGATTTTGCTGAGTCGATGTTTTTTGGTTTTCAATTTTGATATAATCCACCAGAAAAAGGGATTTCTATGGGAATTTATATAGCATTTCCCCCAAAAAAAGAAAGACAAATTCCACAGAAATGTAGGGAACATGACTTTTCTATCTTGTTTTTCCCCACATTGACGTGTGGGGTTTTTGTTTTTAGTTCTGTATCCGCTCCTCGTCCTCCTCCTCCTTCCCGTCCTCCCTCCTCATCACTCTCACTCTCACTCCCACTCTCACTCTCACTCTCACTCTCACTCTCACTCTCACTCTCACTCTCACTCTCACTCTCACTCTCACTCTCACTCTCACTCTCACTCTCACTCTCACTCTCACTCTCACTCTCAC
>Ga0126342_10009642_pt1 | contig 17302 bp, 18 predicted proteins | sample Cyp1metagenome_FD_92528 | JGI IMG/M metagenome (GOLD analysis project Ga0126342, IMG submission 92528) | Coral microbial communities from Lord Howe Island, Old Settlement Bay, Australia - Cyphastrea 1 metagenome | ecosystem: Host-associated > Invertebrates > Cnidaria > Coral ... | reverse complement strand
ATTGTCATTGAAGAAGTCTGGCATCCCTAGTGGTGCAGCTCCCTCTTGTCCTTGTGGCAAGCGCTGCGCTCAAACCCGTCGAATCACTGCAGGTCAGTTCGCTTGTGTTCGCTGGGAGTGCTCGCACTGTTAAGCCATGGCCAAGGCCAGCATAGTTGGTCTTTCCAGCGCCATGTCCTGTATGTTTGTACAGTTGCTAGTGTGGCAATTTTGGTGTACAGATTAAGCATGATAAAGCAACACCGCTCTTTAATCATAAGTGTTCGAATCTGGACGCTACCCTGTGGCGCAAGTTTACGTTGAGCTCAGTTTCTGACTCATGCTTTCAGACTGAGCCATTGACTCGCAGATGTCCGCGTCAAAACGTTGGTAGGACAGAATCTGGTGGCCAGCGCTCTTGTTCTTCAAACATCTTCAAACAATCTTGTATCTGGCCTTTGAGATTTGGAGCCTTGAGCGCAGCATGCATGGAAGTGGCCACGGTGAATATAGCCTCGAGCCTTGGAGATTGATAAATTATATTAAATTATAAACAATTATAAATTATATATAAATTATAAATAGTTTTAAGTTGTTTTAAGTTATAAGAAACTGTTGGGTCAAGTCATGTCAAGTCTATTCAGTTTGGCTGACTGACGCCCAGATGGCCGGCGGCAAGGTCGACCTCTATCTCCACGGCTGGGGTGCCCAGTTTGAACACGGCAAATATTGGTACGACACCATTTTGGATCATTTTGGCATGCAGTTTCAGGCCCAGCTTGCCTTGCAGGCAATCAGAATCACCCCCACGGCGTGGCGATGAACTCAGCACTTTAAGTACTTGCCATTTACAACGTCCTGGTTCATCGTTGATACAACTGATTGCACAATTTTCCCGCCACAGTCCACGGCCATTTTGTGTGGAGAGAAGCTTTCCTCAAGAAGAGGGAAGCCATGTTTTCCAGGAATTCTAATTGAAGCTGTGAACCATCTTTTCTACCTGTTCATTCGTTGATATATCATGCGAGTGTATGTCCAAGTATCAGATAGATCCAGTAGGAATTCTGGGACCATGCTGCAAGCCTCAGATAATATGCCGATTATATGCCTTGAACGCCTTAGGTGGTGGAACTGGAGGCGTTGGGAGCTTCACAAGCCCAAGGCGCAGCTTAGATTTAGATTTACGCTTCAGGTCTGGATGGTCTAAGTATGTCCTGGTTGAAGCAACATACACTCAATAATGTTTTTCAGCCTTTCAGCTGAAACTTATTTTGTGTTTCGGTTTGCCAGGGAACCAATGTGGCAGAGCAGCATCGCAGAAGTTCTCCACTTAGAGGGAGAACACGAACGTCAGAATCAAGTCCAATCCCAGTCACTCATAGTGAGTCTGACAAGTATGACAAGTGCAACAAGTGGTCAAACTTCTCGTCAGATCTGGTAAGACTTTTATCATGGAAATCGAATGAAATCTAAGGGTACCCCCCAAAGGTCATCAACCCCTTTGAGAGGCGGCACCTGAGTCTGCTGTGCAAGACTTGCTACTGGTGTGGACAACGCCACTGTTTATTCTGCTCCCCCATTAGCCTGTTGGGCTTGTTGGGCCTGTTGGGTAGTCGGGTTGGGCAGGAACCCAGAGCATGCGGAACTGGCTTTGCTCCACCTTCACCCAGGCAGGGTTCCATGGTCCTGCCTTGGGGGCTACTGACTGCTACAGTAGCCAGCAGTCAGTGCTGCCTTTTGTGCTGCTGTTGTGCTGGCATCAAACTCTGTGGCAGGCAGAGCCAGTCGCGTGACAATGCCTTGGCGTTGGCACTCGAAAGATCTCAGGCAGCATTGCTGTCGTGCGATATGCTAGTGAAATGGCAGTCGTGTTCACGGATCCTGCGAACCTTTCATGTGCTTGTTGAATCTGTTGCTACAGCGATGACAAGTCAGAAGTGACAAACATTGACAAGTGACAAGCAAAGCTTTTCTCCCTCCGGAGTTGTGGCTCAAATATTCCCTGTGCGCGGCGTGCGGGCGCACTTATCTGAACATTTTCAACCATGGGAAATGTTTTGTCATCAATCAACCCTGAGGCCCGGAAGAAGATGGAAGTCCGAACAGCAATTGCCATGAAACGTGCAGCACAGGCATGGGATGCCTGGGGCCATGCAGTCTTTCACTACAGTTTGGTGCCGGGTGTGTTTGCCTTCGGCTTGTGGTATTCGGGTGAGTTTACGATGAATCCGGTGACCCTCTTCTCCAAGATCTTCCTGGCCTAGAGTCAAGGCTTCTGAGGTGCACAGAGGCAGCTGGATGCCGAGAACAGAGCTGCACAGCTGGCAAATTCCACCGAAAGAAAGCTGGGGAAGACTGGAAAGATGTGTACAAGAGGATGAACACACAAAATTTTGAGATATTTTGAGTATACAGCTGAGTCTACAGATCTATTTTGATTATATTGTTATATATAATTATATTATAATTATATATAATATTATATAATTATATTATAATATATATATATATTACTATTCTTAGTATATTTTCTTAGATCACTTTCCTTGCTTACTTTGATTCAAGTTTCAAAGACTCAGCACGGTAGAGATTTCGACGCCGTGGCCGTTGCCCCATAGCCCAATTGCCTATCACCCAGCTCGAACAGTCTCACTTACAAAGCTCGTAGTGAGGGTCACGCCGCGCTACCAGATAAAAAAGTGCATCGATTGCAAAGCGCACATGCAAACTCATTCGCTTGACCATTGCCCTGTGAGACCAAGACAGCCTTTCGGATTCGCAGACTGAAACAGGTTTGAAACAGAGATTCCGAAGAAAGCAATCTGTGCAGGACCACATTGAAGCCCTTCAGCGTGAGCGTGATGAAGCACAGAGGAAAGCTGCAGAGCAAGAGGCCGAGGCAGGACCTGGGCCCGTCTGAGCATCCGACATGTTCCTTGTTATCAATCGTTATCATCGATTTATTTTGATTTAGAGTTTATATTATTTTATGTTCGTATGTTGTTACAAACTATTATGACTATTATGCTACTTGTTTATAATTTGTTTATATTATGGAGTACTTCAGAATTCCTTATTTTCACCGCGCCGTTTGGATCAGATGGCAGGTCTTGAGGCTGACCATGTTGGTGGAGAGATCTGAGGCGCGGAGATCGGCGAACATGTTGGCATCGGCTTGGAGTTTGTCCAAGTTTTTGAGGCGGGGCACTGCGCCCTTCTCGAAGAAAGACAGTCCGCACGCAAGGGGATGGTCGATTGACATGATTAAAAGTGGAATAACGGTGGATTTATTCCATGGTTGGAATCATTTGAAAATCATTTGATTCGATGGATGGTGAAAATGCAACAGGCTGAGCCTCGGTTAAGCCATGCTACCAAGGCGAGAACTGACAGAGGTGCAACGCCTACGGCGTGAGAATCGTGAGGCAAGGGACCAACTGGTGGCCTTGCGCACTGAGGTGCGCCTGAAACGACCCGTCCAGACCGTCCAGACCGTCCAGATGCAGATCTCAAACATTCTCAAACCATCTTGGACCATCTCAGACGTTCTTCATTACGTTCATCGTTCTTCTAACTGACAACTGATGGCCTCGTGTGCTGCAGAAGCTCGAGCTGGACTGCATACCATGTTCTTTATCGTTTTTATCGCATCTCCCCAAATCCTCCAAATTCTATGAGACATATGGAAACATTATGGAAACATATGGAGACTTGCTGGCAGATTGCGTCCCTCTGTCTCAAATACAGCTGTAAATCAACATGGCATTGATGACAATGCCTTCTGTGGCGCTTGTGAGGTGAACCAGACCAGGGGAAACTCTGAGGAAAAGCGCCAGCGCCGGAAACAGAGCAAAGTAAAGAGTTTGAAGAGTTTGAGTTTCAATGCCTGAAGCTTGATGAACTTTGCCAGTCAAACAAAGAATGCAAAAAAGGATCTGACTAAAGTGGATTCGAGACTGGACGACTTGAGGCTTCGAACGCATCATATCAGAACAGCGAGAGCAAATAGAAGCTCTTCAGGACAATTCCAACTGCAATAAACATCTTCCGAGCTGATGCGCATCAGACATGCACATTTCCACAGAATTTCCACACTTTTGCCATCCAGAATCTGCCCACCTGGCAAGAGAACAGGAAGCGAATGGCCTTGCTGAGCGTGAACTCCAGGACACGGATCGGATCTGTCCTCCTGGATCTTTATTTATAACGAATATAATTTTATAATCTGCATACATCTTTATACTGCTTGTACATTTGTAAGGCTCTGTCCATATTGATTGATGAGTTTGAAGCGCCGCCCTTCGTCATGCTGTGATAATTTTATATAATTTTGATCAATTTTGCACAATTTCATTATATTTTACTATTATTTCTGAGAATCTACTTTCTCGCTTTCATTTGCTTTCTCTATCTTTGTCTCAAGACTGTCAGGACCGGGGCACGCAGTCTTCAGACATGGAGACAGCATTGTTCTCGTGCCGCTACTGCATGCTGCAACATCTATGGAGGGCTGGGTGCTGTGTTTTTCCAGGCGATGAAACGAATGAAAGCTACGCTATAATTACATATGATTACATATTATTACTGTATACGCTCTTGGACTTTTGGACTCTTGTCTTGGAAGCTAGCCAGCTAGTTGAGTATAGGAATATTGTGTCATGCATCTTTAGGGCCGCTGGGAATGCAGCAGCTAGGCCCATTCAAAATGATGTGCTCATGGAAGCGATGCACGCGTGAATGGAAATTTGAACATTGTCAATAAACTGTCACCCAGGTGCTTGCAGGAGCGAACAGCACTGCTTCAGTTCATGGTTGACTTGCTCTCTGTGCCAATCCAAGCTAAGAAATGCTTCAATTTCCAGTTGTTGCTGACATGATATTCAGGCATGGCAGATTCATCCACTTTGCCAAATTGACATCTCTATGTATGTTTATAGTTATATAGATATCAATCTGTATTGTGTGATCCATCATTTTGCGTTTGAACATTTGAGGCGCTCCAGACCTTGTTCTACGACCCAACACCTTTTACGCGTTTGCGCTTGAGATCTCCTTCTCCCACCCCTGGTGGCGCAAACTGCCAGGGCCCAAGGTTTACTCAACTTGCTTTCATCCAAGCAATGTGCTTACAGATGTCATATGGGACAGTATATATATATAAAAACCCCAGGCCTTTCATTTTAGCTTGGCCTGTCCTTTACATAGCACTACCAATGCATCACCGGCCCAGAAAACGATCAGAGTAAAAATCAAACGATAACGAGCTTATACATGTAAATGTTCATGAACCCTGAAGATGGTAACCTGCACAGGCCTCCAAAACGATAGCAAAACGATAACAAAAAGGATAACAAAGTAAGAAAACAACGCGAGCATTTGGACGGATACCGACCTGACCGGTTTGAGCATATAACCTTTCGAAGACCTGTATGTTTGATACATAGCGACCGAACATGAAAGGAAATGAATGCAAAAATGACAGGAACATGACAGGAACATGACAGGAACATGAAAGGAACACGAAAGGAACATGAAAGGAACATGAAAGGACATGATTGCAACATGAAAGGACATGAATGCAACATGAAAGGAACAGGAGAGGAAATGAAAACAAAAGATGACATTTGTTGACTTTCGACCAAGGATGCTTTCACACCCGCAGAAAGCTGGAAAATTCAAATGTCTAGTACATAGAGCCCACCACCTGAGAAAACGATACGAGTTAAAAAACGATAACATGATTTGGGGACATTTCAAATAACACGGGTTTTGATACAATCCCACATGCTGTCACTAATGTATGTGTATATATATATATAAATACCAGTAGTACCGCGCAAGGCGGTGGCGGAAGTTTCAAAAATAGGAAACCTATAGGAGAGGTGGGTTGTTGTGAATCACGGATGGCACAGCGAATCCACTGATGGACCGAAAGGTGGTTGGAATGTCGAGCTATTTATTTATCCATCCATCTTTCTATCTATCCATCCATTTGCCTGTCTACCTGCTTATTATTTGTCTATTCATCTCTCTCTCTCTCTCTATGCATCTATCAATCCTTCTAGTTGTCTGTCTACTTATCTATCTGTCTATCTACCTATCCATCTATCTGTCTTTCCATCTATCTGCGAGACGTCCTCAATGTTTGAAGTTGGCAACATCAAAAACGAAGCAATTCTGCGAGACTTGCTTCAAACATGGAAAGTTGAGTGCAGAGCTGACGGCCGCGTGCCAATGTGTTTTGCGATTTTTCTCACTCCATCTGTGTATATAAAGTGCTGCGCATGCCACGCAAAAGTGATGCCAGGTCATACGAAGTGCTGCACCTGTCACGCAAAATCATCTGAGATCATCTTAGAAAACCTGAAGATCTGACGCTCCAAAATGCAACCCCTCTCAAGAAATCAGTGCCCTGACCTCCTAACATCTCTGATGAACATGTCTCTTGTACTGCTCCTGCCACGCGAAATGCATTTTTCCAGATCCTCTTCAAATGTCCCACGCCTGCAATCGTTTTTGGAAATCCCTCACGTTTTGCCCACTTTTGGCGGGGTGCAGAATCCCTTACTTTTTCGATATCTCAACGTGAGGTGTCTTTTGCTTTTTCACTTGCAAACGTGCTTCGCGCCACAACTGCGTGCAACTTTTCATCTCTCATCTGGCGACATGGCTGGGCACCGGCCGCTTTAGCGAGCCTCCTTTTCGACCCTCCGGAGCCACAACTCATTGGAAAAACACAGTGAATCGCGACTTTCCTACCTTTTTGCGCACCTGCATCTTCTTTCTTCTGATTCTTTCGCTTCTCTGATCTTTTCTCTTCTCTTCTCTTCTCTTCTCTTCTCTTCTCTTCTCTCCTCTCTTACCACCTTTGTCCATATTGTCGGAAGTTTATGGAAGTTGACTTCTCAACTTCCTTCGAGAATAATACGTATCTATATGATACTTTTTTCTTCTATATGTCATGTGGTTAAAAAAATGTTCCCTATATATTCCTGTAGGAGTTTGATGGAGTTTGTCACACCAGGTGCTGGACGCAGGCGAGCAGCTTCCAGAGAGACCTGGCACAGGTTGGGCCGTTATCCTTTAACTATCCGGGTTTCGAATGGTGATGGGTCCAATATTGGTTCACCATGGTTCAATATTGTTCACTTTTGCATTCGATACGACCAGTCAAGCCGCTGGAAGGCATTCCGGATGCTACGCCTGCGCTTCCAGTGACTGGGTGTGGCTTGTCTAATTAAGTTGGAAGCATGAAATGGCATCCTCACGCACGAAAACACATGTTATGTTGAATCATGTTGAACACCATTGAATCGTTATTTCACGAATGTATATACATGGATTAAACATGATTAAACAATCCTGCAACTGGACACGCTTTCAGGCCAGCTGCAGGGCAGCCTCTTGACAGAAGCCTCAAAGATCTCCAGGCCGCAAACGAAGTGCTGAGTTGATTTGTTCCGAACCCTTGCCTAAACTTATCTAAACACCTGTGAGGGCATTGTGTTCGGATCCGACCAAGCGGCCTGTACTTGCAAACGCGGAGTTCCGCCAAGTTCTGTTGACAGGTCTCGGGAAGTGACGATCTTAAGGAACTTTGCAGTGCTTTGGAGGGCGAGATTGCACAGGCACACGGTATCACTGTGATACTCTGAGCAAGGCATCATGGCTAGGCACCTGTAGCCACCTTTTCTCCTCCCAGGCCTCGCAAGCATTCTCTGCACAGGCGTGGGAAAACAGAGAAAACACTGGACAATGGAAACCATGCCAGCAGCCAACGTGATCAACTGTTGCACATCTTTGCTGAATCATTCATTCTTGGTCCATCTTAATCCAAAACATTCAACAACTGAAAGCAGGCACGGAGACACAACCTTCCTAATAGACCATCCAATGATAAAACAAAACATAAATCTGAATAGCTCTGAACAATAGATCTGAACAGTAGATATTAATAATATTAATACAAAATGCTGAAGCTGGCCGACTTATGGGCTTGTTTGCTGAGACATGCTGAGACTGAGACGAAACCTACACACAAACATCGGCACACATTGCATGACATGAACACATGTGTGCAACGTGCAAGTGCAAAGCAGTTGCAGGTGCAGCGAGTCTTGGCGGAAGCAGAGCAGGCACGAAAACGGAGTGCTGAGAATCATTCCCGGTACACTGTCAGAGTATTGTATACTTCATAGCTTGCAGCTGGGTCGTGGCAGCAAGCTTACAAGGGTAGACGGTGTTCTCACAAGGAACCAATAAGGAACCAACAGCTGCAAATCAGATTGATTCGCACTATGAATCTGGAGCTGCCCTGTGAGAAAATCAATGAGACCAGAAACAAATACAATATAATATAACATGATATAAACAATTCGTTTGTGAAACTTCGCCAGACTTTGATTAGAAATGAACTGCCCCTGCTCACCCATGCTCCCTGCACAGAGCGCTCGAGCGGTGAGCACCGTGCACCAACCTGGGCAGCAAATGCGTGCCTGTGGTGCTTGGGTAGAGCAGGACTTGCAGTACATTGGTCTTTCTGAAAGCATTCGAAACCATCTGAAACCATTTGAAACGAAACACTTGCACTCTTGTTGATCTCTATGAATCGTTTTTGCGTTTTTTTTGCAGTGGAGTCATGTCACTGCACGAGTTGTGCAGGGTTGAGGGCTCTGCGCAGGAGAAGCGCCGCAAAGAGAAACAGGGTCTGCCTGCTGATCGTGCGGTGCCGTCTGTGGACTGGGGTGAGGCCGGGAGTTCTTGCGTCAGAAGTTGTTTTTGTTTGTTTTTCTTTTGCGGGACCGAACAATCAGAACTCAGTATACTAAGTGCTTGAAGACATGACAACCTCCCCAAACGGACGTGAACCAGATTTTCAAGCCACTGAAGCCGCTGAAGCCGCTGAAGCCGCTTCTGCAACAGTCTGCAAGCTGAGGAGCGTGCCCAGTACCTCACCACCACCCGCGCCATGGAGACCAAGTTCGCACAGCTCATCAAGCTGCGGCGCCTCCTACAGGCATGGAAGTTGTATGCAAGTCGCTATTACAACATATTTTTAGAAAGACCATATAGCTTCAACATATGACATCATATGTCATTATTTCAAATCAAAGTGTGTTGAGAGTGGCAACTTTGAAAGGGCTTGGATTCAGAAGGCAAACTAGGCTTGCTCTGATTTGGAGTTGGACGTGCATGTTTGAGCAGCAACAGTAACGGTGTGGGTCTACTTATGAGGCAAGACAAGAGTGGTTTCTTCATGGATGGCCATGATGTCCCTTGTTCTGGCACATGATTGCACTGGATGCATCATGAATCATGCATCTAGCTGCAAGACCCTGCAAGGCAAAATTCAATGCCGCCCGAAAGAAAGCGCAGACCGGCAAATACTGAGAGGAGGGAAGGTGAGCTTGGGACGGACATGGGACGGACATGGACAGACTTTGAGCTTGTGAAGGTGAGCAGCCAAGAAGAACTATCCGCGGAGGGCTGCAAGGGAAATCCACAAGATCTCTCAAACCAACAGGTGATTGTGGGTAAGTGGATGTAAGTGGTATGAATGCACAACAAATGTGTCACTGCCACTGCAGGTAGCGGCTTCCAGATGTTTCCAGATCTCTTCTTTTTCAACGTCATCGATTTTGGTCACGTTACCTGGTCAGACCCGGTCCAGTTGCCATCACATGTGCCTTGCAGGAGATGATTCATGGAGCGTCACCGTTTGAGGTGCTGAAGGACTGCTGACCAAAGGAAGTTGGCACTGAACACTGAACATCCAGATTTCATTTCATCTAGATGTCATCTTGATATATCTTGATTCTTTTGATTTATTTAGATTCATTTTGAGCAGTGAGAGCTGCATGTTGGTTCTCGACGATTTGCTCCTGGGCTGAAGTTTTTGGGAGATCCGTATGTTCAGCCACCCAAGTTTCACAGAATCACTCCCATGTTGATAAGAGACCAGCTTGAGTCATTTGATGATGTGATCAAGTCATAGTTGTTTACCCGAGAAGCTTGATCAGAAGCTTGGTCAGAAGCTTGGTCAGAGAAGGCAGGGGAGGTAGGCTGTGCTTTTAGAAATTCGGCATATGAGCCAGATGCATTTTAAATCAGTCCACTTGAGGGAAATTCGCTGTGATTCGCTGTACACTCTGTGCACTGCACGACTCTTGATGGTCTTAGCCAATGCATTTGAGAAAAAGATCCGGGTCGCAGAGTTCATATGATGCAGCTGATGTGGCGAAATGCGACTAACACTTTCCCACATCACTTAGCATACGGATGTGGTCATCCATCCTTGCGCAAAGCTCTTCACGCGTTAATTCGTATAGATGTTGCCGCAGTTGTCCATAATGCTTATGGCGCGAATGCAATCGTCCAAAATCGCACGGTGGTTTTGTATGGTTTTGTAAGACCGGCGAAGCCTGCTGTGGGGGGATGCGATAGAAACCAAACACATTTGGCCAATCTGTCTCTGCACAAAGATGTTGCGACACAAGACGCGGGCTCTTTTGGAGATGCGACAAACAGTGGAGGCATTCTGTACATTGCCGTGTGAGCCGCAAGTTTGCTTTTTCGGTGTCCGTACCTGAAATGATCAACTGGGATCGAACTCTTGCTGTTCATTGCAGTTCTTTACATATCGAGCAGCCTGTCGAGTTTGTACTTTTCTGTTGAAACCCGGTTTTCTACGTTTCCTTTCACACAAAGCTTCTTCAGACTTGCAGCTTGAAGGGTTTCGTGTACCAGTACCCCAATCCTGTTCAACCTTTGAAAGAACCCAAATTGACTCTGTCACTGCCATGAGTCATCCTTGGCGTTTTGCAAACAAACAATGCAAACCAAGTAGAATGAACGCACATCATGGCGACCTTGTCGCCCCCTGCCCTGCACTCCATTGCAACTGTCATTGGTCTGCTGAAGGTTGTGGGAGCTTGATTGTGGCGCCTCGTTCCACTGATGTCCAAACTTCATAAACGACAAGAATCCTGGCGCCTGAACGAATTGATGCAGCTGTTGCACTTATTAGCTGACCAGCACGTAGATAGACGATGATAGACGTAAGTCTATCCAACAGCCTATTTATCTAGGATTATCTAGCTGGTTACAGAGTGGCGCAGGACACACATTGCAACCACGCTCATCTGTTACCTACTGATCTGTCTTCCTAGCTAACAATCTATGAATCTACTTTCAATCTATTTACATCTATCTACCAATCCACATGTTCTTCTCTATGTTTCTCTATGATTCTATCATCACCTATCTATACCTATCTTATCTATCGACTCCAACCTAAATCCGATCTAAATCCAATCATATCATATCTAATTATGACATTCCATGACTGACTATTTCTCTATTTATCAGTGAGATCCGCTTCTAACCCTTACATGCCATTCAAGTTCCATCAAATGTCACAATGTATGCAGTTTTTGCAGGCGGCTGTTTGTTCTGGTTCTCTTTCCCAGTGGCGAGCAGACAAAGCAGACAAAACATCAAAGAGATGTATTTGGTGCTAGTAATTAGTCGTGAACATTTTCCGATGCCAAAATCGTGGCTTTTGCAAACCGCAACAGAAGTGGAGCTTGGAGGATCTAAAGGCAGTGGCAAAAGCTTGAAGGATCAGCGCTATTCCGCGGCTTGTGACAACTGAGAGACGGCAAGAACAGGGCAGAAAACATAAAACAATTTCGCAAAAGCGCGTGTCTAAACCCGCAATGAAAGTTTGGCCGGACGTCCGCCCCGGAGGGGCTCCAGCATCTTGCAAAGGCCTTGCGAAATGAGACACTCGAGCTCAATAACGCTGCAAATTCCATGCGAACCGAACAAGAGTTTCGCTTCCAAAATTGTGCACCTATCATGCACAACGCGCAATGTGAGATCATGTAAAAGGATTTTGCCCCAAAATGCAGCAAAATACAATGAATGGATGAGCAGTTTGAACGCCAACATGTTTCAAATCTGCAAAGGTGATGTGCACAGCTCTTAAGGTGCACGCGTCGCATTGGTAGAGGCAGCTTTGAATGGTACGTAGCTGTACTCGCCTTTGTGGGTGGGCATATCAAGGATTTCCACAAAATCAAATGCCAAGATGTGCCCCGTGAGCTGCACTGGAACGCGCCGCAACATTTTTTGTTTCCCTGCAGGATCAAAGTCCGCGCTTTCCACTTTCCAGGGAAATCTCATTCCAATTCCGAGCGCGTGCAAGGTAAGGGCCTCAATGAGCAAAAAGGCAATTGTTCAATTCCGTTTTCTTTGGCAATTATATAAATGAAGCGCCGCAATGTTACCACATCTTTCATTTTCTAACCCATCTTCCAAAAGGATGAAAAAGGTTTCCGGCCCTGGCCTTATTTTCAGTTTTTTCACCTTTTGTGTGTTCGAGCCAGAGACATTGGTCCATAGACGACGCGGGGCGACAAACCAACATACACCTGCATATTTGCAAGCGAACCTAGCGAGTTCAGGTCATGATCTCGTTCGCAAGAAAACCCCTTGCAAAAATTGCCAAACTACTGGTACCATCCGACTTTTTAGGTGGACATCAGACCTCCATATTCTTATTAGAGAGGTTGGAAATGAAAATTATCGGCCCCAATCATGACTTGGTTTCCAGGCGTTTGCAACCACAGGCGAAGCAGTGGCATAGTCAACTTGAATGTAAGAAGCCAGCACCGGTATCACGAACTGTGCGGCAAACAAATTTCGAGTGTCGAGAAATAAATGCTCATTTTCGACCCTGGCTTCATCGGAAACAAAATGAAACAAAACTAAAGCAACACGCTGCACAGACCTCATTGTGCCAGACCATTTTTCACCTTCAACGCTTTTCCAACCCCCCATGCATCGCAGCATTTTTCTTTGAACAACACCGAGCTTCTGAAGGGATCGTTTGGTGAGCGGTAACATAGCCAAACCACACAATGCAGTTGGAGAGGCCAAAGCGTTGAAGAATTTCATCCGCAAAGCAATCGAATAATGATTTTTTTCGCTCATGGTACAGGCGTGTCATTTGCATCCAGGCTGGCTGTTAGGAATTTTGAACCATCAGAACTATAACATACTATAACTATAACCGAAACGACAACAATTTTAGCACAAAGTGCTGCTTTAAGTTGTTGCTGCTGCTGCTCAGCTCCTCCCACGCTAATGTGAGGATAGTAAGATGAGATGCTGAGCGGGGAACCCGCAGTCTGCAACTCAAATAGCCAATAAAGTAAGTAAAGGGAAGTCTCAAGTCAACTGCAATCAAATGATAACAATGATAAGTTATGATAAGATTCTTGGATGCGATAGCTGGCGCTGGGTTCTGCCAGTGTTGGTAAAAGGCTTAATTTTTAATATATTTTTTTACTGTTTGCTCCCACCTGGCTCCACCTTTGGATCCACATGTCCGCCGGTTTTTGACCTCGCCCCCACCTTTTTGATTGGTTGTTCCCTTTTTTTCCCCTGGTGCCACCTTTTTGTTTGGCGCTAAAATTTCACCTGTTTGCTCTTACCTTTTCCAATCCAGCTTTTGGATCCTTTTCGATCCACCGGGTGGTGAAAAATTGGAACAGGTGGATCCAAAAGGTGGATTTAAAATGGAAACAGTGAAGAATTTTCTAAATATTTTTTTTAGAGGTTTGCTACCACCTTTATCCTTGCTAAAAAAGTGGGGCCGATTGCAAATGGCTTACAAAAGACACTTGATTTTGATCATTTGTATCGAAATTTAATTTTTAGAGGTTTGCTTCCACCTTTTTCCTGACTAAAAAGGTGGGAGCTGAGGTTTGCTCCTAGGTTTTGCCACCGGTGCTGTTAACGGACCTGCAGTTTTTGCCGTTTTTCTTTGCTGACGCATTGCACATCAGTAAGAAGTTATGCATGTTGGTCAAGAGTTGCGCATGTCACGTAGAAGTTGTGCACGTCGACTAGAAGTTGTGCACGTTAAACATGTTCAAAATTTTACACATCAGTCATCATCAGTCAGAAATTGTTTGAAAATGCGCACGTCAGTGAAAAGTTGTGCACGTCAGTTGAACATTTGGCACGTCAGTTACAAGTTTTGCACGTCACTTGAAATTGGTGCGCGAAGGACAGTTTTATCTTCTTGGAGAACGGGGTGGGGTGGGGAGGTGGGAAGGGGTTGATGCTATGCTGTGACCATTCCGTTGTTACTTGCCACGCGCTCTTTTGATGCTATGCTGTGACAGTTTTTCTTCTTTACCACATGCTCTTGATGTTACGCTGTGACCATTTTCTTGTTATTTGCCACACGCTCTTGATGCTTAGCTTGTCCTTTGTGAGGAATTGTCTGAATGGCGTTTCTACATTGACGCAAGTACAGGCTGGTCACGTATGTCGTATAGTTTTGACATCTGAGAGCCGTGTCCTAAACAAAAATCTTTAAATTAATTCTCTAACGCCAACACCATGGGTTCCGACGAGAAGAGGCATACATTCATGTCTGGATCATGCATGTATGTATCATCTACTAGTTTTTTCTGTGTGACCTTGAAAGTAAGTCGAGTCTAGCCAAATTGGCTGCCAAAGTTAACAACGCAATCGCCGAGACCGATGAGGAGAGAAAAAAACAGGAAAACAACTTTGCAGAATATTTGGGTTCCTATAAAATCCTATAAATTTATGATTAATCACTGATTTCCGTGCGTAGCGTGGGACAAAAACAGAATGTCCATTTCAGAACTCAGCAGAAAGATCATCACGCCGCTGAGCAGTTTTAAGCGCGTCGATGAATATGTGGCGCCGGAACCTAGTTTTTCCCTACTGAAAAGATGGAACCAGACTTGCTTTTCAAGATGTTTGATACAGTTTGAAGTTTTAGAAGTTTGCTACGGGCTTGTCTGTGCCAGGGAGATAGGCACAAATTTCAATTTATTGCAACAAATACCTGATTTTTATGTTTTTTTGATGGATGTTCGGGGTTGCTTTCACCTTTTTCCTTACTAAAAAAGTGGGAACTGATTTTAATGGATTCCAAACTTTAAAATGTTGCTCCAGTTTCTACCACCCAAAAATTGCCCGAGCAGACTTGTAGAGAGGTCTGCCTCCACCTTTTTCTGTACTAAAAAGGTGGAACCTCGTGATTTCAAACAACATAGATATGATGAAAGTTGATGTTTTTTGGGCAATGCTCGCATTTTTTTGCAAACATTTTTTGGTCGATATTTTTTTTACCTCTTGCCTTTTCGATTTTGCGGTCCTAGTTTTTCTTGTACAAAAACGGATCTTGATTTTTTCTTCGGGATTTGAATTGGGTTCAATCACCCGTGACCCACCTTTTCCCATCGAAAAGGTTGGATCGGGGGAGGAACGGTGGATCAGAAAAGGTAGGACCAAACAGGTGAAATTTTAGTGCGACACGAAAAGGTGGCAGCAAGAAAAAACGGGAACAAAAGATGAAAAACGTGGAGCAGGGTCAAAAAGGTGGATCGCCTCCGGCTGACCTGCACGTCCAAAGGTGGAACCAGGGAGGAGCAAATAGGTGGAAATTGGTCCCCTTGATTAGCTGCCGATATCCGAAATCACACATGTCCGGGTCCAAAGTCGAAAACCGAGCCGGCGTCAAAGCAGAACCCAACACCAGCTGCACCAACTATTTCAACTATATGAGATTCCTTCCCTTTGATTGCAGTTGATTTGCGGTTTTCCTTCTACACTTACCTTTGTTTGCATTTCCTTTATTCTTTTGTGTGTGAAATGCGGACGGCCAACTACCATACAAATTCTGATTTTTAAGCAGTTGCCGTTAACTTTCACATTTGGGTTGTGATACTGTGATATCCATCCCATCTAGTTTCTACATATGATTGTGTGCTCGATGTCAAACTGTCGCCATTTTTGCAACGGTTTTCTCACTGTCATGCACTTGCTTTCACTTTCTCCTTTTCTAGATTGCAGGCAGATGGTTCCTTCCATTTTTTTGGATCAACCTTTGTGGATTGAGGCCTGTGCTTGACAGAAACATGATAACTCGAAAAATGTGAAGAAACGATTTCATTTCTATCGATTTCTAAAAGGGGCCCTCCGGCATGCTTAGCCGAAGTTCCGTTGGGAGGCACAATTCGTAATAAAAACATGCTGAGGCGTGCATGGATTGTTTCATCTGTAAATATTGTTTTGAACCAAATTGGTCCGGAAAAACATCTGAAAAACAGCACCCCTACCGGCCGAATTTATTCCCAGGAATCCACGGTCAAAATTCCGAAGACTACCCCATCAAAATTAATAGCGTTGGGACCACGGATTTGCATATTTGCGAACCAAATTTAGAAGTCAAACTTCCGACTGTCCGACCATATGGACAAATCAAAAGCAGAGGTGGGAAGAGTCAGAGAAGAGAAAAAAAACTAAATTCAAAAAAGAAAAAATCCAAGAAAAAAAATGTGCGAAAAGGTAGGAAAGTCGCGAAACATCAGCGAGTGGGATGTGAGCGGGTGCGGAGCCAGCTGGCCAGAGGAGAGATGAAAAATTGTGCGCCGTTGTGGCGCGAAGCACATGTCGAACTAAAAACGCACAAAAAACCTCAGCTTCGGAGGACGGGTATGGATTTGTAGAATTTGCGAAGTCGAAAAAGTGGACGCCGTTGTGGCACGAAACACACTTCGAAGTCAAAATGTATAAAACAAACCAAGGCCGGACCACTGTTGGAAGTTGAGATGTCGAAAAAGTGCGCGCCGTTGTGGCGCGAAACGCATTTCGAAGTCAAACTGTTAATACCACATGTTTGGACAACTTTTGGGCGTTCAGATGTCGTTTCGCGTGACAGGCGCCAGGGAGTGTGCACGTTGTCGACAAGTGAGCAACACGTGAGGGTTTTGTAGCATTTCCAAAAACGATGGCGAGCGTGGGACATTTGAAGAGGATGTGGTAAAATGCATTTCGCGTGGCGGGTGCAGTACAAGAGACATGTTCATCAGAGATGTTCGGAGGTCAGGGCTCTGATTTCTGGAGACGGGTTGCTTTTTGGAGCGTCCGATCTTCAGGTTTGCGAAGATGATCTCAGATGATTTTGCGTGACAGGTGCAGCACTTCGTTTTACTTGGCGTCACTTTAGCGTGGCAGGCGCAACACTTTAGAAAGGTGGAGTGGGAAAATCGCGGAACGCATCGGCACGAAGCCGTCAGCTCTGCACTCAACTTCCCATTTTTGAAGAAAGTCGCGCAGAATTTCTTCGTTTTGGATGGTGTCAAACGCGATTTTTTTTTTCTCGAGTATTCAGTCTCAGCGTGAAACACTGGGACCTAGCACATGACTACCGGAGTTCACTGTGCTGAAACATAGGGAAAGCGCGGCAGCCCAGGATGAAGAGAGCACCCTT
>Ga0126342_10009641_pt1 | contig 17303 bp, 12 predicted proteins | sample Cyp1metagenome_FD_92528 | JGI IMG/M metagenome (GOLD analysis project Ga0126342, IMG submission 92528) | Coral microbial communities from Lord Howe Island, Old Settlement Bay, Australia - Cyphastrea 1 metagenome | ecosystem: Host-associated > Invertebrates > Cnidaria > Coral ... | reverse complement strand
TGCCATTGACGACAAAATTGAAATAGCAGGTACGTGACTCCAGCGTCCCAGAGTCATATCAGTCATGAATGCAGCCCTCTTCGTTGGGCAATCAGCTGCAAACATGAGATTGCCCCCCTGCTTTATAAAGGATGTTTAGAAGTTTTACATCTTTTCAGATGGTCCACACACACACACACACACGCCCTGCAGCAGCAGGGCAGATGAAAGGGAAATGAAAGTGAGATGACAATGAAAATTAGATGACGGTTACCTAACCGGCACACGAGACGGGGAACGCAAAAGAAAGGAAAAGGAGAAAACACCATCACCAACACATCTAGCCCAGAGCGGGCAAATCCTGAAAGGGCAAGGGAAAAGAAAAAGCAGACGGACGACGGACCAAACACCGACCAGAGAAGGGGGGGGCGGACAGAAGCGCCGGACACAACCTACAAGGCGAGAGCCAAACCTACCTCGGCACGCGAAGGACCCAAACCTGACTTACCACGGGAGCACACATGAAATAGGGGACCAATGGGGACCTAGCTAAGAACAATTGATGCATCCACAAAATCAATGCATAAGATCGTGATCAGGCTCAAAGGCCCTCGGTCGTCAAGTTAACCCTATAGATGGCTGTCAGTCGTCCCCAGCTGAATTACGTGCACAATTGAACCTCACTGGAGCAACCAAAAGAAAGTGACCACACCTGGAAGGCATGTACCTGCCTGTAACATCTTTCATGTTGCAAATGCTGAACAGTTTCTCGGGCATCACTGGAAAAAGGAGGTTGTCGCAGCTCAAGTCTACCAACCCTCGCAGTTCCTGTAACACGATGAGTCCCCAGCACAGCGGGCAGCTATTCAACACCACGACAGGCGACAGGTGAAACTATGAAAAAAGGCCGGGTGCTTCACTTTACTTAAAACGAATTACTAGGCTGAAAATTGCAAATTCAGAGATCAGGTCGGAGGATCGAAGTTCCTACCTAGAAAGGTATTCCCCGAAGGGTTCATGTTTCCGTGACGAATCCAGCATGGGTCACACACTTGCTCAGAACTGTCGTTGCGAATTCAGTTGTGGAGTGCATCTGACGTGCAAAAACACCAACAATTAAATGACAAGATGAATATACATTTGTAAAGATAGACGTATAATCATAGTAGACGTTGACCATATAACAACTCCAGTGCCCAATGTCGTCTTGCGATGCAAGAATCTGCTGAAAAATAGTTTGCGGCTGTTCGGAGCAGCTTCACTTGAGCAGGATTGAAGTTTCCCGGGGTGCAACACAAACGGCAGGATCAGCGAGACGAAAAGGCTGGTAAAAGCAAGGCCAACTGTTTCGCTTTACTTAAACGCATTACTGAATTAAAAATGTCAATTCGGAAGTCCAGTCTGTCAAAATTAACCCTAAAAAGAGTTGCCTCAAATGGCTCCATTGCGCCATTAGAGAAGAATTGGATCATTGTAGTGATCCGTTGGGAACTGAATCCCATAAACCTAAACCTAGACCCAACCTTGTATATATATATATAGATAGATAGGACAACGGTGGCCACCAGCTGCGACTTAAATGCGCCCAGGTGCACCACCGAAGTCTTGCGGGTACGTTTTTCACGGGTCCCGGCTGGGTGTCTTCGTCGGTCACCGACCCCCCAGGGACCCCGGTGACCCCCCGCTATATGAAAAAAAAAGTATCGCTGAAGTTTTACATCTACACAGATGTTACACACACACACACTCACTATATTGTCACACACAACTCTGTCACGCACCAACATTGTCACACACACAGAGCTGTCTCACTCAGGCCACCTACGCATGTATGCAACACGTGCACACACATTTGCCATCGCACTGTATTCTTTACCGATTCATCTTCCACCGCATCCATCTATCTTGCCCCTCCCTATCCAGTCCTTTAATTTTTGTTCATTGATGGGGCAAAAAATGCAAACGCAGCTGCCATCGATGGCAAGGATGCGGTCACCTTGGGCTCCAGTGCAAACCGTTTTATCACCTTCGGTTGTGTGTTCCCAGTGGTCCTAATTTGCGGTTCGGTTGAGATTCATGCCCTACATCCCAAATCAGATCCCAGAGGAGCCTACAGTGCTGGCGGGCCATGGACCAATGCGCAGGCGGGGCTCAGCCCAGCATCCGGAAACGAATTCTGGTTCTAGCAACGTGTAGCTACGCTCACGCCACCGTGAGGAGGATCTTTCACAGTAAGAGGTTGTGCAGAGCAGGTTGTTCTTTGGTGCTGCTGCGCTACTGTTAGGCTTGCTACGAAGTTTTGTTTTGTCTGTGGAATGGGATCATCCACCTGACGTCAACTTGATAGCCGAAGCATTGATGATAGCCTCTTCCGGCGTTGTGTCATGTCCAGGGTTGCCATGAGGTTTGATGAATTTACCTTACATGAACGATGTCTTTGCTTCTCATCCCTACCTTGGATGATGTTGACAGTGGTCGTGATGCCGTGTCATAAATTATTCCCGCGGAGGTTCAGGCCACCAACAGTTTCTGTATCTTTATGTTGTGTTACACAAGCGCCCGCGAAAAGCCGGAAGGTCAAGTACTGCTACGACCAGTATCTATCACTCAGTGCAAAAATTGCTCTGGACTGTGCTATGGATCCTCGACCTGTAAAGTCCAGCCACAGTAGTCCAAGCGGGGAGGGAATGAGTTTGCCTTCACCTTTCCATGTTTAAACGCGGAAACATTTTGAACAAAGAACGTTGGGCTCGTCGGTCAACGGTGTCATGCCCTTCCCGCGGCTGAGGGCAAGGTTCGTCAAGAACTCCCAGGCATTGAGTTTATCAACGTGGGCTACAAAGGTCCTGATGCTTGCAACACTCATCCAGCCATCTACATTCAGTCCAGCCACTTGCCAAGCAGAAAGCAGCTTGCTGGGTGTAAAGCGGAACATTGATTGGGTCTAGCAATTGCCTTCAAAAAGCCCGAATTTGTTTTTCGCAAAAACATCTGCGTCAACATGACGCCCAAAATTCGACCAGGCAGAACCAGGGATGACCTGGGCTCCGTTTTCATCTTCAGCCTTTGAGAACCAGATCGGGGCATGTCTGATTGCCACCAAGGGGGGACATCTTTTTTTTCAGTAGGCCGAGTCCATTTGCCCAGGCAACACGGGCTGTTGGGCAGACATTGGCATGCATCTTGGTTGCATGTTTGCCAGTGACTCTTGGGCTCAGGGTCAAGTGATTCAAGATTCTTCTTGTGTCTGACAAAGCCCAGGAGCATCGAGGACTTTACAGGCGCGTTACCCACAGCGGAGAGTGCCGAGTTCATGCGTAACATTTTTTTGAGGGCGTGGGCGCAAGTTTCTAGGCCACAGGCCTTTTCAGAAGCAACGCATCAATTCAGACTTTCTTGCTTCAAAGTGTATGGGTACGGTATCCTGGCACGGAAGCGGTTTTGTTTTCGAAAATCAATATACGAACAACACATGGATATTTTGACCCGTGACGTGGCCCCATGATGTCCCACACCGCTCCCTTATTTTCAATGTCGCTCCACATGCCAGGGAATCAGAAGCTGAACCTGGGGGTCCCGGGCTGCACCGATTGCGGCACCGCTATCCACGAGCTACTCCATAGCATGGGAATGGCCCATGAGCAATCGAGACCAGACCGGGATACCTTCGTGGAGATTAAGTGGGACAATATCATGAGCAGCATGTACAGCCAATTTGCCAAGGATCCACATGCTGACACCAGCGTGGACTATGATATTATGTCAATCATGCACGACGGAAGATTTCATTGGAGTAACAATGGGAAAGAAACCATTGTGGTGAAGGAGGCAGGGTACCGCCTTTACACCGATGATCCTGGACAACATCACAGATATGCGATCGGCCAACATATCATGATGACCCAGAACGATGTTCGGCAACTGGCGAAAATGTACAACTGCACGAGCAATACGATCTGTGGAACTGGACGGACAGACGTTCGAAACGTCAACAATGGAGCGCCTAGCGCATCAATTAAGGCATGCTCCGCCCAGCCACTTGTAGAAAATCTTGCTATGGTCGCGAAAAACCTTTATTTCAATGTGCTGTAATATGTAAACATCATAGCCTTTTTTGGAGGGGTAACACCCTGTACCTATCCTAATAGCTGTAACGACCGATAAAAGGATTTCTTTGTAATTTGGGCAAGCTGTGTTTTGAGCGTTTACCTTCGCATGAAAAATCGCGCTTTCTGGCGCTTTCCTCTGCGGGAAGATCGTGGTCTAGATCGTGCTCTCTGGTGTTCTCCTTCGCGCAAAAATTGTGCTTTTTGGTGCCCTCCTTCGTGCCAAGAATCGTTTATTTTTGGTGCTTTCCTTTGTGGAAAAATGGTCTAGATCGTGCTTTGTGGCGCTTTCCTCCGCGCAAAAGTCGTGCTTTTGGGTGCGGTCTAGACGGTGACCGCTTGTTACAGCTTTTAGGATAAACTCAACTCGTACCCCACTGCCCTGGATTTGGGGGGGTTAAGCCACCAACACGAAGAGAATAGAGTCGGAGTCCTCAGCTTTGCACTCCTTCCAATCGGATTTGTTTTCAACATCACGCGTCCCTGATTTGGCATTGTTGCGACGCAATGTGTGGTGCGTGAGGGTTCCACGCCGGTCTAGGGGCTTTGACTTAAGATGCATCAGACCTGTGTTATCCGTGGGTCAGGGCCAGACCGATATCTTTCACGGATATCAAAGACACTTGGTCGCAGACAGCGGTGATCCTCTAGCAAGCGACCATTTTAGGGACTGTGGGGAGGCTGATAGTTGTCGATGTGAAATAGCGCTAGTACTTCAGACGTGTCGGGGAAAGATTGCAGAACGAAAGACATTTATCATCACGTCGGATTTTGAAATATCAAAGAGTGACCAACAAGTTTGCACGTAAGTGCGGCGATTTTCCTTGCATGGTCCAATGGCCCAATGCAACAACAAGGGGATTCTCATTCACCAAGCCTGCAGACGGTCCATTTGAATGGACTTAAAAAGAATTTTACCACCTAATTGCAAGACGGAATGCCTTAAGTATCCAGCTTGCACAGCGGTACCTATGTGAAACGATTGTGAGCTCGTAGCGGCCCAAGAAATCATGTAATTTCAGACTTGCCATGCCATAATCTGTCAACGCCTACGCCTAATAACCAAATTGATCCACTAAAGAGAGTTGAATATTTCGACGCGATCCGCAATCTTCCAATTTTTGATTTGCTGCTGCATGGACCTGCCCAGTGCAAGAATGCCTAAGGCGTAAGCTACGTGACTGCTGCAGCTTTTTCCTTGGTCGCCTCTTCTCTGGCTTGTTGCTGCTTCTGCTCCTTCTCTATCAGTCAGAGCAAGAATGAAGACTCAAGGCTGGAACTTTTTGGGTTACGTATTTTAGCAGGCTTTCCCGATGCAAGGCCCTCTTGCGGCGGCAGTCGGTTACAGCCTTCATTCATGATCCGGCACTTTTGATTGTTGGGGGATCGACTTTTGGATCTGCTGGTAGCGGGCTACAACTTCGAACTAAATTCGCACTCGGCGTTTAGTGCAGCCCCTGGTCACACTGGGGCGGAATTCCAATAGAAGAGCAGCGGCGCTCTTGTTACTGTCCAGTCAGAATTTGCGCGACTTCATGTTCCAGAAACGCTCGCAGATTGCGAAACAGTGCGTGCCAGTAAGATCTCGCCACAGTCGCGTGCGCGCGCGCGTATTCCAGCACTAGGTATCCAAGAGTTGTGGTGCTTTTCTTGTTCGCTTTAATCTCGCGCGTGTTTTTTGCCGCACCTTGTCCAGACCCTATCGGGGAAACGCAGAAACACAGACCTTCCCTCGGCGACCAAGACCAATAGGCGCACGAAGCTCAGAAATATTGTTTCAGGCTTCCTTCCAGACACTGGCCAAACCTTCCAGACACTGGCCAAAGCGTGCAAGATTGTGTGCTCCAGGGCCGCCAAACCTGCAAAAGCACTGTGTTTGGCATCCTTGCTGATTGCCACTTACCTCCAACGCATGGCTTAACCAGCCAACTGGGGACGCGTGCTCCTTGCAGGATGGACCGCTCCTACTTATCTAGTTATAACCTAGTTATAAGTAGGTTTTAACATGGTTTTAAGTAGATTAAGTTGGTTTTAAGTAGAATGTAAGTAGGTTAAGTAGCATTTGTACTTAGCTTACTTATAAGTAACTTGATCTTACTTATATGTAACTTATACCACTTGTTAAGTAGAAATAAGTAGAATTAAGTAGGTTTATCTTGCAGTAACATAAATAATATAAGTAACTTAGTTCTACTTAGTCCTACTTAGTTCTACTTGGTTCTACTTAGTTCTACTTAATTCTACTTATCCTACTTATGCAAAAACATTTCCTTCGATGATATTCAGTTCCCCAGCAGAGTTTTTTCTTCGTTTTTCTAAAGATCAGCGGCAAGTTGCCTTGACTTGATTTACTTGAGTTTGTGCTTCGGCACATTTTTGTTCATTTTATGGATGTGGAGGTTAACATGAATGGAAAAGAGGCATGCTTGGAGACGTTTTCAGTTGATAATTCATGAGTTTGTTTCCGGTGAAACCTGGTTGAAAGTTAAAATATGTTGCAAATATATGATTATCCACATCTCGATTGAAAGTATTGATGTTGTATTTTTTGTATGTTTTGATGCTGCGTTTGCATTTGGAGCGGTGTGGCCGCTTTCGACATAGGAAATCATGTTGATTTATTTTTTGCGATATCATGGTGACATGACTGGCAGAGCGGTGTGTCCGCTAGATGTTACTTTCTTGCATTGTTTTGTATGTAGCGGTGTGCCCTTTTTTTTGGTTGCTGAATTGAGATATTGGAGGTTGAAACACCATGGATGTTGTATCGCTGTTTCGCTCTCGCAATGGCTGTAGTCTTGTCATTTTGTTGAAACTCATGAAGTTTGGACAAGATTTTCAGCACTTTGTTTGAAAACAATAGAATGTTGAACTGCCTTTGTTTGAAAACAATAGAATGTTGAACTGTTTGCAAACATAGAGCACTGCCCTGCGATGGCAACACTGATCTTTTTCTTCAAAGAATGGACGCAATCTTTCCAAAATCTTCGTCAGGACATTTATATGAAATGAGCAGTCTTGAAACATGAAACTGTATCGTATTAGATATAAGGCCAGACAGTTTAACTACAGATTCTTGAAGAATGGCTTTTCAAAGGTATATGAAAGGTATATATATATAAGGTATGGATAGAGTATAGATAGGGTATAGATAGGGCGAAGAAAAATACAAGAAAACGGACCAGGAGTATAGATAGGGTGGAGAAAAATACAAGAAAACGGACCAGGAGTATAGATAGGGTATAGATAGGGTATAGATAGGGCGAAGAAAAATACCAGAAAACGGACATGGAGTATAGATAGGGTATAGATAGGGTATAGATAGTGTGAAGAAAGATACCAGAAAATGGACCGGAATATAGATAGGGTATAGATAGGGTATAGATAGGGAGAAGAAACATACAAGAAAACGGACATGGAGTATAGATAGGGTATAGATAGGGCGAAGAAAAATACCAGAAAACCGACATGGAGTATAGATAGGGTATAGATAGGGTATAGATAGGGTGAAGAAACATACCAGAAAACGGACATGGAGAATAGATAAGATATACATAAGGTATGGACAAAGATTGACGAACAAAACATGCACAGATATAAAGCGGACACACCGCTATGGTTTTGTTCAAAGAAAAATCATGTTCAAGAAAAAGCGGCCACACCGCTGAGGTTTTGGTGTTTGAACAAAACATGCTCCAAAAAAAAACGGTCACACCGCTATGGTAAAGAAAAATCATGTTCAAAAAAAAGCTGCCACACCGCTGAGGTTTTGGTGTTTGAACAAAACAAGCTCAAAAAAAAGCGGTCACACCGCTATGGTTTTGTTTCGGAAAAAAAACATGTCGAAAGAACACACAACCATCCCCGAAACATGTTTGTTTGGTACAAAAGAATGCACCAAAACAAAAAGCGGCCACACCGCTAGTCATTTTATCTTATCTTCACAATAGACCAAAGTATGCTGGCGATGAATGAAAGGCGCTCTCATTGCCTCTCTTGCCACTGCTACTGCTATACTGTCAAAGCGGTGTGACCGCTCAAGTTGTTTTAGATCCAATGTATCGCATGTATTCCTTGTTGACACCTCTAGTCCCATAAACAACAAGGTTTTTTTTGCTTTCACAACACAACAGCGGTGTGGCCGCTCCGATCAAACACCTGTCCAAGCGGTGTGCCCGCTAGTGTTTAACGACAATAAGCTATTTGCCAACACAAAGAGCATGCCATGAATTGATTCCTACGTTAAATAACCCGTGGCGAACTCCAACGATATCATGATTCGACTACATGTGACAGCCATGTGCAAGCTTTCTGTGATGCAAATGACTATCATTGCATCTCAAAAAAGAAAAAAATGCTGAAAAACATTGTCTTTGAAAAAAAAACCTACTTATTGAAAAAACATCAATTTTGACCAAATTTACTTCATTCTACTTAATTCTACTTAATTCTACTTATAACCTACTTATTTCTACTTATGTTATGTATTACTTTTTAATTAACGCTAAGTAGGAAATAAGTAATTCATAAGTAGGTTAAGTATATGCAAGTAGAAATAAGTAGTATAAGTAGATGTGGACCATCCTGTGAATCAAGCAGCTGAGCGACTGTGTTGGTGAGTGAAATAGTTTGAGCGCCAATGAGTTTGGAAGGTTTTCATTTCACCAACAGTAAATACCCAGTTCTGCCACGCTGCTTCGGTACCAATTCTCCCTGCAAGGTCGTTGCTGCGAGAGCCTTAACCTTTGCCCCCGCCGTGTGCGTGGTTTTCAAAGATGACCGGGTGAGGCATTGTTGGATTTTCCATCCGCCAAGAGATGTTTACGAAAATGCACCTAGGTGCCCATGAGAATAGCGGCCTCAGTTTCACCCAGCGTTGCCCGGAAGATCTCTGGCAGCAGAATTTGCGTCGCCTGCCGGGGCAGTAAAAAAAAACAGGCGCACGTGCCAGAATTCATTTTGCATCCTTGCAGCTCTAGTTTTAACGCTTGGTATCTAGTTCCATGTATTGCTGCTTGCATCCAACAAAGTGAACCGGTCGCAGTTGGCGATCCTTTTAATTTCCAAATTTGAGCTTTAAACCTGAAACCGTCAAGCCTCGTCTCATCAAGCCTTGATTAAAGCTATATTTTCAACCCTTGAACTTGCAATATGAAGCCCTAAATATTGAACCTTCAAGCTTTTATTCCTTGAAGTGCGAACCTCCACCGTTCACCCTTAAGCCCTTAACCTTGAACCATGAAACTTTTCGACGTGAATCTTGGACCTTATGTTTTACAATCCTTGATTATCTACAGTATGGCGATGAGTTCGAAACATCGTAAAAGCACTTGTGTGGTATACCTTGAAATATAAATATTCAAAGCTGAAACTTCAGGATTTGGCGAGAAGATCTGAACCGTCAAACTGTGGATCTTCAAAACTTGAACAGTATTGCCTTGAGCCCTTCATACCGGCTTTAAAAACACGATTCGAATTTTCGACCAGCATTACACATTCGGCCTTGTGGCACAGGTGCGCCACACAGTGGCTAGGGGCGCTTGCTTGACCTTGAAAAGTTTTTTCCCCCGTCCCCTTCTTTCCAGTGGTGGTCCGAATCCATGTGTCTCCCAGGCGCGGCTCTCTGGATGTCTGTCTTCACTGGTCTCCACATTCGTTTGTCTCCCAGTCTGGCTGGTTGCGTCTGGCTCTCCGGATGCCCCCTCTCCCTTCATTTGTCTCCCGTGGCTGGTGGTGCCCGGCTCTGCGGATGTCTGTCTTCACTTGTAGCCGGAGACTCTTTGGATGTGGCTGGTGGTGTCCGGCTTTCCGGGTGTCTGTCTTCACCTGTCGCCCTTCATCTGTTTCCCCGTCTGGCTGGTGGTGTCCGGCTCTTTGGATGTCTATGTTCACTTGTCTCCCTTCATGTGTCTGTGGATGTCTGTCTTCAATTGGCTCCCTTCATTTATCCTGGTGTGGCTGGTGGTGTCCGGCTCTCCGGATTGTCCTCCTTCATCTGTTTCCCGGTCTGGCTGGCGGTGTCCGGCACTCCGGATGTCTGTCTTCAGTTGTCTCCCTTCATGTGCCTCCCTGTTTGGCTGGTGGTGCCCGGCTCTCTGGATGTCTGTCTTCAATTGCCCCCCTTCATTTGCCTCCCAGTCTGGCTGAAGTGCCCGGCTCTGTGGATGTCTGTCCTCGGTTGTCTTTTCCCCAAACAGTTCATTGTTGCGTTTCCCTATTCTCTTAAATATGTACCAGGCGCTGTCCACATGGTGGTGTCCGGCTGTCCCAATGTCTCCAATTAATTTGTCCCCCCATGTGGCAATTCATTTAGTGTCCAGCTCCCGGTGTCTCCAGTTCATTTGTCCCCCCCCTTGTAGCAATTCATTTGTTTCCCAGTCTGGTGGTGCCCGGCTTTCCAGATGTCTCCAATTCATTTGTTTCCCCATCCAGCAATGCTTCCCAGCTTGCCTAGTGACTAGTGGTGCCCGGCTCTCCGCATATCACCAAATAAATCATTTGTCTCATTTTGTGGCATTTGTTTCCCAGTCTGGCTGGTGGTGTCCGCCTACCCCTGTGTCCCCCATTCCGTTCCCCCTGTGGCATTTCATTTGTTTCCCAGTCTGGCTGGTGGTGTCCGGCTCTCCCACTGTCTCCCATTCATTTGTCTCCCCTTGTAGCAATTCGTTGGTCTCCGAGTCTGGCTGGTGGGGGCCCGGCTCTCCAGATGTCTCGAATTCATTTGTTTCCCCATCTAGCAATTCATTTGTCTCCCAGTTTGGATGGTACTGCTTCGCTCTCCACATGTCTCCAGTTCGTTTGCTCCCCGCCTTGTAGCATTTCATTTGTCTCCCAGTCTGCCTGGTGGTGTCCCGTTCATTTGCCGCCCCATCTAGCAATTCATTTGTTTCCCAATCTGGCTGGTGGCGTCGCGCTTTCGCTCGTGGTGTCCGGCTCTCCGGATGTCTCCGATTCATGTGTCTCCCATCTAGCAATCCATTTCTCTCCCAGTCTGGCTGGTGGTGTCCGACTGTCCCAATGCCTCCAAGTCATGTGTCTCCCCATCTAGGATGCCATCTGTCTCCCAGCCTGGCTGATGCTGCCCACCTCCCCGGATGTCTCCAATTCATTCGTCTCCCCATGTAGCAATTAATTTGCCCCCATCTCGCAAACCATTTGTCTCCCAGTCTGCCTGGTGGTGCCCGGCTCTCCAGATGTCTCCAAGTCATTTGCCCCCCAATGTGATGTAGCAGTTCATTTGTGTCCCAGCCAGACTGTGTTTGCGTGACTCTCCCGATGCCTCCAATTCATGTGCCTCCTGATCTAGCAATGCATGTGTCTCTCAGTCTGGCAGGTGGTGTCCAGCTCTTCGGATGTCTCCAATTCGTGTGTCGTCTCTTTTAGCAATTCATTTGTCTCACAGTCTGCCTCATGGTTTCCGGCCCCCCGCGTGTCTCCAATTCTTTTGCGTCCCCTTGTAGCAACTCATATGTCTCCCAATCTGGCTGGTGGTGTCCCGCTCACCGGATGTCTCCAGTTCATGTGTCACCCCATCTAGCAATTCATTTGTCTGCCAGTCTGGCTGGTGGTGCCCGGCTCTCCAGATATCTCCGATTCATGTGTCGCCCAATGTAGCAATTCATTTGTCTCCCAATCTGGTGTTCCGGGGTCTCCCGATGTCGCCGATTCATTTGCCCCATCTAGCAAATCATTTGTCGCGCAGCCTGGCTGGTGGTGTCTGGCTCTCCGGATGTCTCCAATGCTTATGTCTTCCCATCTATACATTTGTCTCCCAGTCTGGCTGAATTCATGCGTCTCCCAGTCTCGCTGGTGGTGTCCGGGTCGCCCGACGTCTCCAATTCATCTGCCTCCCCAACTAGCAATTCATGCGTCCCGGCGTCTGCCATGGCTGGTGGTGCCCGGCTCTCCTGATGTCTCTAGTTTCACTTGCTACCCCATCTAGTAATTCATTTGTCTCCCAATCTGGCTGGCGGTGTTGGCCTCTTCTAATGTCTCCAATTCATTTGTCTCTGCAATCCACACTTTACACTTTACACTCCGCGCTGCGCATTCTACAGTCCGCGCTTCGCACTCTACACTTTACATTCCACACTCTACACTTTACACTTCACGATTTACACTTGGCACCCCACACTCTAATTATTAACTTGGCACCCCACACGCTACAATTTACAGCAACGCTCCACACTCTACACTTTACACTCCACGCGCTACACTTTACACTTTACACTCCACACTCTACCCTTTACACTTTACACTCCGCCCTTTTCCCACCTCACACTTGACAGTCCACACCCTACACTTTACTCTGTGCTTTTTCACTTCACGCTTTACACTTGGCACTCCGCAGTCTACACTTTACACTCCGCACTGTACACTTTGGACTTTGCACTTTGCACTCCCCACTCCACACTCTACACTTTGCACTTTACACTTCACACTTTCCACTTGACACCCCACACTCTACACCTTACACTTTACGCTTCCCACTCCTCACTCAGAACTCTACGCACTACACTATACACTTTACATGTGACACTGCACGCTCTACACTCTACACTTTACACTTCACGCATTACACTTTACACCACGCGCTCCACACTCTACCCTCTGCACTTTTTACTCCACACTCTACACTTTACACTCCATACATTAAACTTGACGCTCCACACCCCACACTTTACACTTTACACTCCACACTCTACACTCTATACTTTACACTTTGCACTTTACACTCCACGCTTTGCACTTTACACTCCACACTTTACACTTTACAGCCCGCACTCTGCACTCCACACTCTACGCCCCAAACTCTACACTCTACACTCTACACATTACACTCTGCACTTGACACTGCGCGCTCTACACTTTGCACTCCACACTCTACACTTTACACACCGCACTTCACACTGCGCACACACTTTACACTTGACACTCCACACTCTACGCTTTACACTCCACGCACTACACTTTCCATTCCACACTCTGCACTTTACACATTACAGTTGACAGCCCACACCTGACACTATACGCTTTACACAGTACAAGACTTCAGACTCTACACTTCACACTTTGCACTTCATATTTCACCTGAAACTCCACACTTTACACTTTGAACTTCGCTCTTGACACTGGACACTCCGCACTCTACGCTTCACACTCCATGCCCTAAACTTTACACTTGATGCTCTGCGCTCTACATTTTACACTCCACACTCTACACGCTACACTTCACACTCCACTCTCTATCTACACTTGACACCCCACGCCCCACACTCTACACTACACTTTACACTCTACACTCTACACTTCACACTGTACACTGTACGCTCCAGACTTTACACTTTACAGTCCACACTCTACACGTTACACTTTCACACTTTACACCTTACACTTCACTTTTCACACTTTACCCTTGAGGCTCTGCACTTTACACTCTACACTCTACACTTTAAACTCTACACGTCACACTCTACACTGGGCACTTTACATTTCACAATTTACATACACCTTACACTTGACATTTTACAGTCTACACTTTGCACTCCACACCCTAGACTTTTCACTTCGCAAGTAGCGTCTTCAACGCACAATCATGCTGTGCCGAAGATACGCAAAGGGCCGCAGCCACGGGTTGCACCATCTATGAGGTTTTCCTCCCTATGTCTTTCGACACCTGTACCACTAACATACGTGTGAGCATTCGGGTTCGTGGGCTGCATCTTGTTCGACATCTCAACTTTCAAAAATGCTCCGAGCATGTGGCGCTTTTAGCATTTTGACTTCAAAATGTGCTTCCAGCCACAACGGCGTGCGCTTTTTGAGCATCTCGACTTCCAAAATGCTCTGAGAATGTTGTGCTTTTCGCATGTCGATTTCGAGACGCGCTTAGCGCCACACATTGCTGAACACCTCAGCTTCCAAAAGCGCCCCGAACCAGAGAGTTTTCCCGACTGCATGGCGAAGGGTTCTCGTTTTACTTTCTGCCGGTCTGGGGGTTGAGACTGGTTCGCTCGACGCTGCTTTTATGTTCGCAACCGTCCGCGGGTGACCGCGCTGAGGGCACCTATGACAGTGCCTATAGCGAGTGCTGTAAAAGCGGTCGTATTTGGAGGCTTCAAACGTCGCGTAACCTGATTTCAGGTGGCAGGCGTGGCACTCCGTGATATTCCAACATGTTTCATAACGTGTCAAAAGTCGCTCTGTGTGACGGGCGCTATATTTCAGCATCGTTTTCAGAAGATGAGTAGCGCTTTTCGTGGCAGGGGTAACGCTTTGGAGACCTCCATCTTCATTTTGCGTGGCAGGGGCAGCACTCTAGACATGTCGTGCTGCGTGTCTTTTTCATATCGCAATGGCAGGGCTGCGTCAAGTCGTGTCAACGTGCAACTTCCATGGCAGGCGTGGCGTTTTGTGAGATGTGTTGAAAATTGACAGAAGCCTTGCACGAAACATCGATTTTGAAGCTACAAAGTGTGAAAATTTGAGGACGTCTGGCACGAAATGCTCGTTTTGAGCTTCTAACATGTCTCGTCTCGATTTTCTGGAATTGTTGTGGCATCGCCGTTCCTTTGGGGGAAGCTGCAAAACTTCTCATTTCACGGAAGGTTTCAGAAGAGGTGATAATGCCATTTTGCATGGGGGGCATGGCCCTTCGGACATTCTCACGTTCTCACGTGTCTGATAAAGTGTCGAAAGTCTTGTTGTGCGACAGGTGCAATACTCTTGCAAGGTTTTCAGAAGATGAGTTGCATGTTTCGTGGCAGGTGCAGCGCTCTGGAGGCGTCCATCGTCATTTTGTGTGACAGGCGCAGCACTTCAGACGTGTCGTGTTGCGTGGCTTTTGAAAATCCCATCGTCAGGGCTGCGTCAAGCGGTGACAACGTGCAAATCGCGTGGTAGGCGTGGGGCATCGTGAGACTGTCATTTTGCCTGGCGGGCGCAGAATTTGGTGAAAATCAACCGTGTGTGGAGTTCCATTTTGCGCGGCGGGCGCAGTATCCGGGACATCCTATACACTGGATACTACACTTTACACTTCGCGCTTGGTACTTGACACTTGACACGCCACACTCCACACTTCACAATTTGCACTTCACCCGCTACACCTTACACTTTACATTCCACACATTACACTTTAAACCTTAAATTCCGCACTCTACACTCTACGCTCCACGCTCCACACTCTACACTCTACACTTGTACTTAACACTCTACACTTTACACTCAGCACTTTACACTCTACACTTTACACTCAGCACTATACACTTTATACCTGACACCCCACACATTACACTTTTACACTTCACACTTTACACTTGACACACTACACTTTACACTTGTCACTCTACACTATACACTTGGCACTCTACACTTCACGCTTTACACTTCGCACTCTACGCTGTTTACGCGACACTCTACACTCTACAGTTTTTACTGTACACTTTACACTTCATGCTTTACACTTGACTCTGCACTCTACACTTGACACTTTTCACTTCACATTCTGCACTTTACGCTCTGCACTCCAAACTCTACAGTCCACGCTTCACTCTTGACATTCCAAACTCTGCGCTCTACACTTTACACTTGAGACCCCACACACTACACTTCACGCTTTACACTCTACACTTCACACTTCACACTTGACACTCGAATCTCTACGTGTTGCACTTTACACTGTACACTTGACACTCCACACTCTACACTTTACACTCCGCACCCTACACTTTGCAAGTCACAGTCTGCACTTGACACTCCACACTACGCTTCGCGCTCTACACTTAGCACTTGACACTTGATACTCTACACTACGCTTTCCATTTGACACTCTTTACTTTATACTCTACTCGCGCTTTACCCTTGACACTCCACACCTTGCGCTTTGCGCTTTACACTTGACACCCCCACTCTACCTTTACACTCCGCAATCCACATTTCATACTCTACACTGTACACTTTACACGCGCGCTTTCCACTTGACACTTCGCACTGCATACTTTTCACTAGACACCCCGCACTCTACACTCTACTTCACACGTCTCACTTGACACTCCACAGTCTAAACTCTACACTCCACACTCTACACTTTGCACTCCTCCGCTTTCCACACTCTACACTTTACACTCCGCACTTGACACTTTACGCTCGAGACTTCACACTCCACTATCCCCACTTCAAACCCTACATGTCACAATGCGGGCTCAACGCTCCACTGTCTTCACTATTCACTATCTTCACACTCCAAACTCTGCACTCCACCCCGCTCCACACTCCACAGTCTACACTGGCACGGTAACAGGGGAAACATTGACAAGACGTTGAAACAACTTGTTGACAAAAGTGTTTGACGTGACGGTATCCGGATCCGTTGGTTTCTCTTGTTTTGTACATTTTGGCTTCGGCATGTGCCTCGCACCACGGCCGCATGCACTTTTTCGGCATTTTAACTTCCAAAAGTGCTTTGGACGTGAGGCAGCTTTAGCTTTTTGACTTGCAAATCTGCTTCGCATCACAACGACGTACAGTTTTTTCATGTCTCATCTGAACAGATGGCTCCGCACCCGCCACTTTAGCGAGCCTACTTTTCGATCCCCCGCCCGAAAGACTGATAAATACAGGCGCTGTGCGGTTTTTTCTACCTTTTCCGCGCTTTGATCTTTTTCCCGAATGCGTAGCGTCTGGGGGTTGCGGGTGTGTTCGCTCGACGTCGCGTTTATGTTCGCAACCGTCCGCAACCGTCCGCAACTGTCCGCGTGAGGGTCAAATGGCCACGCCTATGGCACGTTCTGCGAAGGGGGTCATTTTCGGAGGTTTCGCGTGGCAGGCTTGGCACGTCGTGACGTTCAGACGTGTTTTGTAACGTGTCGAAAGTCGCTTTGTGTGGCAGGCGCCATACTTTTGCGTCGTTTTCGCAAGATGAGTTCGCAGTTTTCGTGGCAGGCGCAGCACTTTGGACGTGTCCATCGTCATTTTGCGTGGCAGGCGCACCACTTTAGACGTGTCGTGTTGAGTGTTTTTTGCAAATCGCATTGGCAGGGCTGCGTCAAGTGGTGACAAGTTGCAAATTCCGTGGCAGGCGTGGCATTTTGTGACGTGCTGAAAATTGACGGAAGCCTCGCACGAAACATCGATTTTGAGGTTGTAAAATTTAGAGGTTCCTACGAACACTCGTAGGAAAACGTCGATTTTGAAGCTACAAAGTGTGAACATTAGAGG
>Ga0126342_10009640_pt1 | contig 17305 bp, 22 predicted proteins | sample Cyp1metagenome_FD_92528 | JGI IMG/M metagenome (GOLD analysis project Ga0126342, IMG submission 92528) | Coral microbial communities from Lord Howe Island, Old Settlement Bay, Australia - Cyphastrea 1 metagenome | ecosystem: Host-associated > Invertebrates > Cnidaria > Coral ... | reverse complement strand
TCTCTCTTCTCTCTCTCTTCTCTCTCTCTTCTCTCTCTCTTCTCTCTCTCTTCTCTCTCTCTTCTCTCTCTCTTCTCTCTCTCTTCTCTCTCTCTTCTCTCTCTCTTCTCTCTCTCTCTCTCTCGAAGAGATAGTTGATGAATGTTGATGATATTTGTAGACTATACTATATTCTGTCATTTTCTTACTTACACTTTCCCGCCAAACATTGGGATTTCCACACGCTTCCCATCGCCAAACTCGTCGACACCAGCTGGTGTGCTGACAGGCAACAGCCACGGCACGTCTGTCAGGGTCACGAATGCCCCTCCTCTTGCCAGAACTAGGCCGGGCCTGGGCACGTGATGTCAACAGGAAGCGTGGCCGGTTGGGAAGCTAACATACTACTACTGTTTTTGAAATAAAGGGAAATTCCTTACAAGTGGAGGTTTCATAAGGTTTCAATGGAAAGATCATCGAACTAAACTATAGATTTTCTAGCAAACCATGTGACTGATAGCACCGGAGGATAAGTCATCTATAGACCAGGGATGTTCGGGTTGCAATCGGCTTGCGAGGAGACATTTTTCCACTGGAAAGTGGCAAGTCTCGGGTTTCCATGTCAAGTTTCAAGAGGATACTTCCATCATATAAAAATATTGGAAGGATGAAACATTAACCACTATTAACCAAAAATCATCGTGAAAAGATCTAGTATGGTCAGTTCAAAATACACAAGGCTATACAAGCTATTCTCTGCTATTTTGATTGATGAACCAGAGTGAACACCCATTCCCTTTTGAACTCTATGGCATTTTGCCTTCCTGTCTTTTAGGAACACTATGTATGATTTCAATATATTTCGATTCTATTCACTTCTATCATTGTTGCTGTACTCGGCAGACCTGTCACTCTCTCCCCCTCTCTGTATCTCTGTATCTCTCCATCCATCCATCCATCTATTTAAACCCGGATCTGATCTACTCTAATCTAATTTGGATTTGTCTGACACCATTTGGGTACCCATTCCATCCGCTGGTTCGTCATCATTTTCACTCCAAAAATAGCCATAACTGTGGGGTAAAATCCACCAGTGTCAACCTGGGGCCCCAAGGCAATCCACAGCCAGCACCCAGCTCCACCACCTGCGGCTAGAGATGTGAAATCTATTGAAATCTTGTGAAATGCCCATGAGGTGAGCCCAAGTGGCCCAAGCCCTGCCTGTAAACCTTGTGGCTGCCATGTGCTCAAATAGGAGGCTAGGGCTTTCCCAGCACCCCATACACGTTCGGCTCCTCGGGGGGATCGGGCACAGGTTTACCATGGTTTACCCTCTGGTAAACTAACATAGCTATTGAAAATGGCCATTTATAGTGGATTTTCCCATTAAAAATGGTGATTTCCATAGCTATGTTAAATTACCAAAGGGTACCTGGGCTTGTTACTCCTTTGAAAGGGTTGCACTGCGGTTGCACGGCTGGTCCCAGTCTCCGGGCTTGCGTTGGCGTATGCCTGTATGATTGTATGCCTGTATGCCTTTCTCTCACGATACTCTCCCAGTACGCCGTGGGTGCTCTGCACCGGATGGATGATTCTACGCTTGTCTCCCACTTGTCTTCCACCCTGTGTATGCTCTGGGCCGCATGATTCTCCCACTTACAGTAACTCCCACTGTCTTCAATCAGCCCACAGATGACTTGTCTCCCCGCGGCTTGCTGTTTGACTGGTGTGGTTGGCACCCGGAAGTGGAAGTAGAACTGGCTTTGAATCCGATGGTTTGTGCTAACTCAGCTCATTGGTTGAGAGCAATTTTGAATATGTTTATATATATAATATATATATATATATGTTTATACACGGATATAGACCATCTCATGCGCAGAGGTGTTTAATGCTGACATTCCAAAAGCAACACTTGGGAGTCCCTGGATATTGACTCTGATATACTCCGATACCTTTTCCACTTGGTCCATCTGTGAGATCTCTGGGTTTCCATATTCGAAGCCATCATCAAACATCCAAAGTCTGAGGGGATTCCGTGACTTTTTGTCGGATGCAGGGGCGTGGCACGCACTATGCGGGAGAGACCCCCCGGCCCCCGCTTCAAAGAATTTGCGCACAGGCAAGAGAAACTGGCAGGGGACATGGCCAGGACATGCCAGGACTGGCAATTTGACTGCGGCTTGCGCACATAAACAGAGGCTTACACATACAACTATTGGAACGAGCACCCCCATGTCAAAGTCGGGATTCATCTATCGGAAAGCAAGCTTTTGAACCTAGCAATGGTTGTCAAATGGCCGTTTACCAATTCAAACATGCTTGTGGGATTTATTGATAGGGCCATGAATCGTTGTAAAGTTATGTGCAACTGGTGATTGCAAGAAACTGCCAGCTTCAGGCCAGTGACTCAAGCAAAAAATGCCGCACCTGAAAGTAACGCAAGGAAAAACAGGTTCTTTCTGAGATGACATCTGATTGATTAATCCTTGTTGGTCTGTCTCCAACTTTCAGCTGCCTGTTTTGTTTCGTGCACCCCATTTTTTGTAGTTCACAGTTCCTACCCCGCCCACTATGTTGGGACATGGCTGTGTGAGCTTCCATCTCCACTTCATCTCCAGATCATCTCAGAAGAACTGTTGGGTTACAGCGCATGCTGCATGGTCTTCGACCAAACATCATGCCTCCGTTCCTTTCCTATGGTTGCCTTTGGGCGGACAACTTTTCTTTGTCTCCCACTTGTCTCTTTCTTGTCTTCTGCTTGTGTCTCTGTAATTACTGCTCTTGGCATGTGAGAATTTCACTTATATCTACCACTTATCTCTGTGCCGTGGCTACCCTGGTCTCCTGCTTGTTTTCCAATTGCCTTTATTCTTTCTCAGTTTTTTCACCTGTGGATACCCGCGGTCACGTGGCGGGCAAGAGTTCGGCACTTGATATGTCCTTCGTCTGTTTGGGGTCAACACTGGTATACTTTGCTTTCTCACTTGGCAATGATCAGTAGGGATGGTGAAATCAACGTTTTGCAAACCATGGATCCATGGCTTGTTAGGTCCAGTTTCCATCAGTTTCCATCAGCTTGGTTGAGACGTGCTGCTGGGGCACCCTTGAAAGCACCACCATATCCAAGTCCCATCCGACCCTTCGAAGTCGAGGTGCCAAGGCCACTGAAGTAGCAGTGTTCAGGGTCGCAAACCGTCAGAAATTGCCTGGCCGTGAGCATGGCTGGCGTGGCTGGATAGTCACTACGATGTGGACAAGCTGCGCAAACTGTGACGAGACGTGTCCATGTTTTGTTGGTTTGGGGCACTTTGACCCTACAAGAATTGCTTGACACATGCTTGAGCAGACCGGCGGCCATACTTTTTGGATTGGCACGCATTCTGTACAGGATGCAGTCGCAAACGAATCGAATTGATTCTTGTTGCAGCACTGCAGCTGCGCAAAAAAACTGTACAAAAATGAATCAGGTCCAGATACTGTAGATGTCTGGTAGCTATGGATCTTGGGCCAGACAGCTCAGCATCAACACTGGAAAGTCGATTCCATTCTTGGCAAGGCATACCCGGCATACCCCATTTGCATTGGAGGTTTGTCAAGCCCCCATGACACAGGAGGCACAGGCATTTCCACAGAATGCTCATGGGACCACAATGGCCAGCTGCTTGCAACCTGCATTGCGTCTGGATCGCTTGCAGTGTATGCCATGGTCATGGCAGTTGACGAGGCTGCGCTGGTCTCAATGCTGTTGGCTGCGGGCTGCTGAGGCTGTTGAGGCTGTTGAGGTTCTCGGAATTGAAATGCTTCTTCCTCAAAGACCAGCAAGGACGGGGAGGGAATGACCGGCAAGGCATGTGACCAAGGTATCCCGAGGCCGTTGACTTGGATGTATGATATGCATATTATATCTCTATCTTGACGAGTCAAAGAAGTTAACAAGACATAATAACAAGACCAACGCTCAGGCCATGCATCTGGTTGGGTGAGGTTGCATTCCCATGTATGATGGTTTCGCAGGGATGGCCCAAAATGGGGAACCTAATGACCATCGTGAAGTTAGGGAGGCTAACCTGATTGAAAAGACATAAATGACTTCGTGCATAAGTTCATAGAAACATAGATGCAACAAAAAGTGATATATCGTTATGATTCATTATATATAATACATCTATATAGAACTATGTAGATATGTGTATAAAATGACGCAAACCATACGCAATCCCAACATATCCCACCCCAGCATCGCCCAAGGCCCAAGTGGCCCAGTCAAGCCAAAGTTGTTTGGGCCTCGTGCCCAGCAGCGTCAGCCCTTGCACCATGATGGGCAGCTTAGGTGCGAACTCCTCCAAGGCGGCGACAGTGACTCCTCCCAGTTGAGCCTTGCTGGCCTGCAGCTTCCCCAAAGTCACGTGAGGTAGCCATTCATCATCAATCTCAGGGGGGCCGGGGCTGCTGGGCCGGCAAAGATGGAAAAAGTACGCGAAAAAACGCGGGGAAGTTCAACACCAAAAGTTGCCAAGTGGTGATTGTATCTGGGACAAAGTCCAGCTCTAGCTTTTTTTGGAGGGAATCCCGCCAGGGCTCAAGGCGATACAAATTCTGGGGCCGACTCAGGAGTCAAACGGAACATCTTCAACCTCCCACAACTCACCATTTGTGCCTTTAATGATGCGTTGTGTTTCAAGCAGCATCGCCACAAGCTTCGGCGCAGCTTCACTAAAAGTTTGGGCGCTTCGAAACGAGCTATGATGAGATTCTGCTTTCCTGGAGGGAAGAGCCTGGTGCCGGATTGATCGGCGGTTCGATAATCTCTTTAGAGTGGAGTAAAGTAATGCTATGGCACAGGATGTAAATCATATATGTAAATAATCAATCTATAATTGTTGCTGAGCTGATTTTCCAATCACACATCAGCTTTGATTTGTCCGAAAATAGGGCACCCTTAAATCCACTGGTTACTCAGTTAGCCACTGTTTTACCCTTAAATTGACAGTTGGGAAGCGCGCACGCGCACACACACACACAAATATACGTGTATATATATGTACATAATTATATATATATATGTATATATATATATATATATCATTATATCTATATGCGCATGCCATTTTCAAACATACCCACTTGATCAATTGTTCACGAGAAACTCAAACCGCTTGAATGGCAATTCGCATTGCTCCAAGTCGGATTCCTTGACAATATCACCTTGTCAAGCCGCGGAGAAATAGAAAAACATTTTCCCAAACAACAAGGGGCGGGTCTTTTGCCCAGACTGCTGTCCTTGCTGAATCCGTACTTTTCTGACCATCATGTAGTGTCTGGATAAGTTCGAACAGGGTCGAAGGCAAACATATGCAAATCCATTGGGCCTGATCTTTGAAAAAAACCAATCCACTCTCTCCAATTTCAGTGACCACAGCGACATGTTTGAAAACTGCAAATCTGCCAAGCAACTGAGCTCTTGGTGAAGTTGTGCCTTGGCATTGCATCGAGGTCTGGAACAAGATCAAGCTACTCAAAGCTACAGCTACATATCTTCTGTCGCTTCATAGTAGGACTCACTTAACCATCTATGGTTTGAGGCCAGCAATTTGATCCATATGCAATTTGGGATGCTAGCAAGAAATGCCCACCGTGTCAGCCACTGAAAAACCCTGCAGATCAGAAGATAGTTTGCGGTTAGACTACCTCAAGTGCTCTGCGGGGGAGTGGGGAACTTCATCATTACCTTCTGGCAATCAACATGGCAATGGGAAATCCACCATTTATAGATGATTCTCCCATTAAAACTTTCCATTCATAGGGGGTTTCCCACTGCCATATTTGATTACCGGAGGGTAATTCAGGGTGGCGTGTCATGATCTTGGGAGGCCAGGGATCTGATGTGGCGAGAGATTTGGACGCTGCTTCAATGGGTCTGGAAATACCACCAAAACCTTCTGGTTCATATTGGTTCATCAATGTTCATCATCGTTTTCCATCATTTTTCCATATTTTTCCATCAAAATGAACATATATTATATGACCATGGCTCATAATTGGGGCTCCGCGTTCATGTTAAGGTGGCTCTTCCCAATCTTCCCATGTTCCAAACACCCCAAAAACCGCGTCAGCCGGGCCACCAGCTGCGGCTTGGTCAAGGCCTGTAGCAGCTCCCCGTGGAAGACGAAGGTCGCGTGCAGCCTCTCGGGCGCCGTGGCCTCGAAGCCCACGTCCGCGGAGAGCAAAGCCTGGCCGAGATGACTTGGCCATCTCCAAGGGTGACATAGTGATGATATAATGGGGATATCATGATATATTTATATATATATATATATATAACATGGATTATATATTATCATATATGATTATATATATGATTATATATATATATATGACTATACATATGATTATATATATATGATTATATATATATGATTATATATATGATTATATATATATATATGATTATGTATATAATATCTCTTCTCTAACCACACATGATGATTCATTGGAATGGCTTTTAAAGAGAAAATCTGATCCGGAAACCATTCATGATGATTCAATGGGACAGTCATGGCGATCTAATGGCGATCTGTTGAAAACGGGGAGTTCCATTGATAGGCTTGGCTTGAGGCTTGATGCATGTTGTCCCTCAAAAAACAAACAGTGAAACCACCAACAAACTGGATCCTCCAGCTCCCGACCCCTGCCTTGGACTGAGTTTGGATGGCCTGAGCCACCCAATTCAGTGATGTCAAGCCGGCACCGAAGTCCAGGGCTAGAAATGCGGTGCTACACGTCATGGCGAAAGCTTGAAATCAGTTCCAAAGCCCTGAGGCTGCAAGTCTTGAGCCCGAGGCGAAACCCGTTGCCCACAGATCATCAGCCAAATGAAGACAGCCATATTTTTGTGTATCGTCCATGATCATCCAAGTCTTCAAGTGGATCGACGTGGTTCATCGATGCCAGTGTCTTGGGACCAATGGGTCTGCCAGCCTCCCATATGGATCGTGCCAGGGCACTGTGGCTAAAAGGCCTCATGGCCAAGGGTTGTTGTGAAGAGGGGGTTCAGGTTCGGCATCCTGCGCCTCCAAAGGGAGAAACTTCATAACTCCGCCACATAAAAACATATAAAAACTAGCGCTGGGAACATATCTTCATTTTACCTACAGCAATTTTACATATTTAGACCATTTAAACCGTTTTTTTTGCCGGTGCGCGACAGGAAAACGCGACGCATGGCAGCACAACTTATCCGGTTGCACCATTGCACTTTCTTTACCTTATCCCCATCCCGTTCCTGTTGGCAGCTCCTGCCTGGTGGTACTTCCTGCAGGCACTGCGGTGGTTCAGCGCAGGCCCACCAGTTGGTGGCATGATCTGCGCCTCCAGTGCTCGGCTATGGTGGTGGGGCATCTGAGAATGCCACGGCCAACCAAAATCGAATACTTGAACCCAACGATAGAGAGAGTTTGGGAGCAAACTTGAACCCAATAACCGCAAGAAAACTTACACACGCACACACACCTTTTGACTCCTGCTGGGCATCGTTACCATAGCGGATCCTTTGATCAGCCCTTGACTTTGCCATACTTTGCCAAAAGGTGGCAGCAGGTCAACTCTACTTGGCATGTGTCTTGCAAATCCAGGTGCGTGCCCAAACTGACAAACGGTTGAAGGCGACAACTGAGTGGATAATAGTGGATATCACATGATATCACTGGAAAAACGTGGAGAAATGCGGGCTCTGTGTAACAACATTTGGAGCCCCTCAAGGCCTGTCGATTCGACTTTTTCATCAAGGTCATCTCCATGTTCATCCTCAGACCAGAACAACATCCCCACCCTTCGATCCATGACCCCGTAATAATCCATACTGTAATACAAACTGGCAAGCTGAGAGCTCGGGATTTTCATCCACAGAACCACTTGAAATCTAAATTTCTAGAAAGGAACCCGACAGAATCCCCGCATTTTTTAATGGTGAAAACCCTGCTTCCTGATTTTCCTGATCAAGTCCCCCTTAAAACATCCAGCCATCCAGTATCAATATGCACCAAGTACCACCAAGTGCCAGTGACATCAATCATCACCCATAAATTATACCACATTAATTAAACCCCTTCTCATTCTGATGTTTCCCCTTAAACCATCCAGCCATTAGTCCAGTGATGTCCAGTGACATCACCCAAAAGTCCCGAGCCAAGAAAGAGTCAAGGTGCCAAGCACGCACAGCATCTGAAAACAGGTTCTGACTCGCCCTGCGGTGAAGATGGTGAAAGTTGACTTGGAAGCTGATCTGTGGGGGCCCAAAATGCCCAAAGGGAAAGAAACAGGTCAGGTGCGAATTTGAAATGAGGGTCAAATGTGGTTGGAAGGTGCTACCATTGGAGCTTGACGTTCGATTGCCGTAGGCTCTTCACTTCCCGAGATCAACCTGGCTGGTGGTCCGGCCCACGCCAAATATTTTCTGGACCACCAGAGATTTAGTCTCTAAGCACCCTTAAACTTGGACTTGCATAAGTGCATCCCCGAAAACAAACAAGATATTCCCAGTAGAATCCCCTAGGTCTCAAATTTCTGGTGGATTGACCAATAGAAACTGAAACATCACCAACCTAACCAATCCAAGTAAAAATAAACACTAAGTAATTATATCTAAGTATATCTAAGTATATCTAATAGAGTATATCTAATAGAGTATATTTAATAGAGTATATTTAAGTATATCCCAAGTATATCTAAACGTATCTAAGTATACCCCATCAACTATCATATTTAAGGGACATTCCTGGGCTCACCATGGCTTTCCAAACGGAAGCACTGGAGCTCTCGACGGCCTTGGAGAGCCAATTGCCGAGGACTCGGCGCTGCCTGCAGGTGCTGCCTTAGGAAAGGCGAGTGACCCGACTCCAGGGATAGACCAGCACTTGGATGCCATGTGCATATCTCTAAATTTATACATATTGAACATGATAAAATGCAAATAAACACACACACACACATGCATATATATGTATATATGTATGTATGTATGTATGTACGTATGTACGTATGTACGTATGTACGTATGTACGTATGTACGTATGTACGTATATATATATATATATATGTATATACAATCACATGTAGACAGTGGTTCTTGATGGTTCCTACACAGTATATATATATATACATGCACATACATGTAACATGTACATAAACACTGTCGAACCAGCCGCAAATGACTTGGATATAACCCGATTCTGCTGCAGAAATGGTGTTTAACATCATGAAGGAATTAAACAGGACAAAATAAAGATACCCACCAACAACTGTCTGGATATTCCCAATGCAGCCAATCAAAATGAGGATTAACCATTCAGGATGGATGTGTCCTTTATCCCGGGGATATAACCAGGCATGGGGCTACAAATGGTGAAAATAGCACGGCTATCCAGCATCCAAGGCTGCAGCAGTTGCCCCTTTGCAGTCCAGCCTGATCCATCCTTTTTGAGCCAAATCTGCCACATCTCCAATGGTGGCATGTGGTGAATTGTGGTGACTGCTATGACTGGTAGAATATGGTAGAATCTCTTCCAGATCTTTGTGTCCTCTCAACACACCTTGGATCACTAACCGGTCGTGATTCGCACTGCACCACCCAAGGGGCACGGGATGGCCACTTCACCAACATCTTGACCACACAAGTCGTTGTGACCTGTCGGAGAGCCATCCCCTGTCGGATCCGACCAAAGGTCAGGACCAAAAAGGTGACCAATCTTTGCAGCGCCTTTGCTGCGCCCTAACCTTTGTCATACACACATCTGCATACAGCATATAACTGCATTCAATATATTATATATATAATAGTAATAATAATTCTTATATATATAATTACTTATACATACACATAGTATTTATGCATGTACGTATACATGCACGCATGTGCGCATGTATTTGGATGCATGTGCATACGCACTTGTATTATAAACATATAATATTATGTACAAAGATATCGATGCAACTTCAGTATACATTCCCATGTCTCTGAGCCGCTCAAATCGTTATCCATGAGTGGCTTTGCTAGATACCATCAGCGAAGGGGTTCCTGTAAAGTTCCCATTGAACCAATGCTGTGGAAATCGCATGGACTCCTGAATCATCTTTTAAACAAACACGCATCCAAAATATGGCAAATCCAATTTGACATGTTAAATCTTTTCCTACTTAATTAGTTCATCTTTTGTCTGGCTCTAGATCTTTCAGGAGCCCAGCAACACAAGTGATGTCCCGTGATGCTCTTTCAAGAAAAATTGGGCATGCACCTTTCACTAATTTTCACTAGATGTATGGGAATCCTAGGTGGTTGAGGGTTCTTTGCAACTCACCCACTTGGAATATCTTGGAATCATCAGCTTATCCACCTTCACCTCGAGCGCAGCCACGACCTGTGGTAAGTGGGGGAAATGGAGGCACCGTGTGGGTGTTTTTTGGCACATTTTCAGGCATGCTAGGAACGATGATGATGATGATGATGATGATGAAGAACACGAAGAGCAAGAATAATAATAATAATAATAAGAAGACGACGAAGAATAAGAATAAGAATAAGAATAAGAAGAAGAAGAAGAAGAAGAAGAATAAGAAAAAGAAGAAGAAGAAGAAGAAGAAGAATAAGAAGAACAAAGAAGAAAAAGAAGAAGAAGAAGAAAAAAAGAAGAAGAAACAGAACAAGAATAATAATAATAAGAAGACGATGATGATGATGATGACGATGATGACGATGATGATGATGGAGAATAGTCATAACATGTAATAACAATAAGAAGAGCAAAAAGAATATGAAGAAAACACATGAGATAAAACATAAGCACACAAATGCACATGATGAGTTACGCATGATATTGACTGATATTGAGTAAGCCACACAACGTTCCAATGTTCAAGACCTGATTTCAACATCCCGGCTGAGCTTCCCGGGCAGCAGGTGTCCAGCGCCAAACCCGAGGAGTCCCGACCTGATGAGTCTGCCCAAGCCCGAGGGCTGGTTAAGAAGGTAATAATCCCAGCTTCCCAACGAACACTTCTCCATCTTCTCCTTCAAATGTGAACGCGACATGAATCTCGTGGTTTGTTGCACATTCGCAACCCATGAATTGTAGGAATCCCAGCGCTCAGTTCGGGGTCACCTTCGTTAATTCCGATCGTATCGTGGTTGATGCTTCGTTGCTTTCTACCTCTCTACATGAGAGCATAAAGGTCCAGGTAACGAATACTTGAAGGACCTCCTCAACCACCAACCAAGCGTGCTGGTGTGATTGATACCCAAATTCTTGTCGGTGGCATCAAGTCTACCGCTAGGACCTCCCTATTTTGACCGCCATTGTTTGGGTTGAACCCACCAATAAGACTTTGGTTGCTTAGTATCCCCATGTTGTAAATTCCCATATTTTTTGCTTAGAGATATTGAGGATATTCCCATCAGCCCCCCCCAACAATATCCAACAATAGCAATAAACACCCCAGAAGCTTTGGTACTCCGCACAGTGCGTTCGAACTGAAGGGCTTGCAAATCAACCAAACCATCCACAACCTACCATCCAAACTACCATCCGAACATCATGAAAAACACATCCAAGCCCACCTGTGGCGACCGGTCTGCTGCAGCCCATTTTGCACTTGCCGGCTCCAACCTGCGGCTTAGGTGGCACAGCCGTCCAACCTGTAGGGGTTAAGCATGGTTAAGCCATGGCAACTCCCTAAGTATGGATTCATAAGTTGGAACCCGGAGAATTATGAGGTTTAAATAGACATGAACATTGTCAATGTATACATCCCAGAAAGCATGTTTGCTTATCAACATTGGGGTTTCCATGATGGGTTGCAGCATGTGCCTCTTGTTGCAGTAGCTGTTCAGTCACTTGTTCAGTCACTTTGTTCTGCAGCACACGGCGCAGAGTCTGAGGTCATCAGGTCACATCTTGTGACTGGTGGTTGTTTTCAACAGGCCACCCGTTCACCGCTGTGAAACTCACCAGTCACAACAGGGTTGACCAACTGGGAGCTGTGTACTCCTGGAGCACCTGAGACTTGAGTACATGTGGCCACAAGTCTAGGTCGCTGCAGCTAAATCAGATATGGCCCATGGCTGGAAATACTACGGAATCATATGGTAATCTCCTGGGGAAATTTTGGGTCACTCCCCAAAAACTGGCCCATGAGCCAGGTGACAATGGGGCAGAACATCAAGGTGAAGCGAAAATCCGCCTCTGCCAGAACAACACTCTCCACTGCGTCAAAGACTTTCTCGCTCGCCTGGCTGTGACTTTGCGTTGAGACCCTGCTGAAGATCCCATAAAAAGCAGACTAAAGACCATAGTGAGTATAGTTTAATAATATAGTAATACATAGCGAAGGTATGTCACTTCACTCAACTTAGGGGTAATTTAGCATTGGGAAATTGTGACATAATATCCATATATTATATTATATATAATACGCATTGTCAACATCTCCAGCGGAGCTGTGGATCTAGCCCTTGAGGGTTTTCCATGCTTAGGTGCAACTGGTGGTTGGAATCTACCAGCACGAGAAGGGGGGATTCGGGATCGCCTTCCCTGTAATCATATCATCTTAAATGACCCCCACAAATGAAGGGCTTCGGCGGGCTTCGGAAGACTTCCGATTATTCCTTCCCACTGTTCTTTTAAAGGAACTTGAGTAGAACACAGTTGAACACAATACAACAAACTGATCCAACCAGGGCATTGAGCTTTCTTCTCAATCTACCCAGGCCTCACTTTGCAAAGTGGTGAGGTTCTGCTGGTCCTGCAAAGAGGGAAAGTACAACTTGGCAACTTAGCTGTCATTCCGTGACTGGAGATGCTGGGGAAAAAACAACACCAAATAACATGATATAACATGCCCATCCCAAAGGGTTTGAAACTGGGCCGTTTCAAAAGTGGGAACCTATCAATTGTCTGCATCAGAACTTGAGCAGAGAACAATCTCAGTCCTGAGCAATGTAGGAAGATATTGTATCTATTGTATCTGTGGTCGCGCCTGTCTCTGTGATCAAACGTACATAGGTTCCAATGACGACGTAGGCACCTCAATGATTCTGGTTGTGACAAGTAAGGCGTGTAGACCCAGTGGAACAAAGCCACCAGTCAGGGACTCTGATCGGCCGTAACACAAATGATGGACACCCAATCCACTGCATTCCAGAATTTCAAGTAGTCACTGAAAACAGCGTGGCCACATTCAAACGTAACATTCGGCACTCAGCACACCCATAGAAAGATTGTATCATAATTGTATCCACTTTGGCCATTTCACCGTTCATTTGCGAAGAAATGTGCCTTACGGTTTTGATGATCTGATTGCCTTCCTCTGCAGAATATGCCAAGCAGAGAAACTGACACAGACAGCAACCATTGTAGCGACCCGTGCCCAAGTTCTGCGGCCTGGTAGGTACACCATACTTTGCCGAGCGGATGATACCGGTCAGCTCTCCTAAGGGCTTGGAAGGTGTCGGACCGAACCCTAAAACCGAAAAGTCGAACTACAATGAACTACCATCAATCAATCATTCCAAGAATTATTCTACATCATTCTAATTCTACATCATTCAAAATTCTTAATCCATCTTAATCCAAGCTGTCTCGCAGCCTTCATGGGCGGCCTGTCCTGATGTTGGAAAGGGTTGGGCAACGGTCATTGGCAAGGGTTTGGGTCCATGTTGCAGGGCAAGACAGGACAATTTTGACACCCTACATGGGCATGCAGGATTTCCCAATGCACCTCTCAACCATTTGCTCACACAGGACATGCACGAACAAACGCTGGATTGATCATCTGCGAAGCCCGTGGATTCTGCTGAATCTGCTAGTGCCACCAGGGTTCGAACTTCGCTGATGAAGAGAAAGAGCAAAGACGAAAGCCAAACTACCTCAGGTGGCACAGCCTGCTGGCAGGCTTTCCAAGCTTCTTTGGCAGATTTCACCTTTGCACGGAAGATATGAAGCCACAACCGCAGATCCCACTCATATGACACATGTTGACCCATAGGCATATCATATCTCTCACTCATGTTTTGAATCACTGGTTCAACTGGTCAAAAACACTTGCGTCGATAGGGCCGAGCTGCACCAATACAATGACCTGGGCTTGCAGACAATCGCAGGATATCCCAGGGTGATTTGCTGAGACCATTCACCTTGGTCACTCTTGTTTATAGCATCCATTTTCCAGAAGGCATCCATACGAAATCCAGTGACGCGCCAAGGGATGAGGGGCAACTTGGTCAATGAAGTTGCCCAGCAGCCAGCAGCTGGGAAGAAAGCGCAGATTGGACGTGAATCAACTTGTGGTGACCAGCACCTTAGGGTCTGCCCAAGAGCAGTTCAAGGCTATGAGGGCTCATTAATTGCGAGTTTGTCATTACGAAAGGGGAACCCTGCCTAATAAACGACCTACAAGCAGGGTTGCGTATTCCGTCCGTAACATTAACGAATATGTTTCAGTTACAGGGTCAAAGAATCCCATCAGACACATAACTTTCAACCAGCCCAGCATCGGTTGAGGAAAAAGTTCACCGGGACCAACGAGATGAGGCCATAGTTCGGGTTGTACGACACGACACCAATTTCAACCCGCTGGGTATACCTCGACAGGAAGGAACACATCAAAGACATTCAAAGACTAGGCTCCACTGTGGGCTTTGCCACCCAGGAAATGCAGGTCCCTCATTGTGCCTATCTGCACTGCAAAAGAACAGGTCATTGTGACGTGGTTGGGATCCTATCATAATCCAGTCAGTATCCTCAGGTTTCTCTTGCGCAGTTCAATGTGGAGCCAGAAAAGCTGAAACAATCTTAGAGCAAAACAAAATATTGACTTCCAGTATCTTCCAGTACTCTGCAATATAAAGGGTGCGTGGGCTGCTTAGCTCCGCAAGCCGGTTGGGCATTTTTGAGCATTCCAGGCCTGCTTTAGGCCAACTTGAAGTGATCCAACCTTCCAACAATTCGGATAGGGACATTGCATAAATTATAGCACTACCAACCATATCCCCACTATGCTACACATCTGTACACAGTAGATGTACAGTATGTGGTTTATTCATGTTTATCCCATACCCCAAATATTGGATAGACTTCACTTCCGCATCCAAGAATAAGCTTCATTTCTTATTGGTCCTATCCAATCGATACAAGGTGGTGTCCCGGAAGATATCCCCATGTCCCGTTGAATCGTTGGGTGAATCTCCATCATCTCATCTTCCCATTGCATCCCCATGATATTTTTTTTATATCCCCAGGCACCATTTTGGTTGGTTAAATCATAAATATCCCCATAACATCACCATATATTCCCATATATTTCTTGGTTAATGACCTATTTACCTATTTATCGATATTTATCTACCCTCTGGTAAACTCACCATTTTTAATGGGAAAAACACATATAAATGGCCATTTTCAATAGCTATGTTAAATTACCAGAGGGTATTTTCTATTTATTTTCCACCTCCAAGGCATCCCCAGACAAACGCCCAGACGCTCCAGCCAAGGTCCTGGCAACGCCACGGCCCCCATCCCTGGCACCGGCTGCCGAGGGGATGCTGGATATAATTTTGATTAATGGATGATGAATGAATGATAATGAATGATGTATCTATATGTTATACACTTGTAAATAATTTCACCAACAACCACGAAGAGTTTGATGGGTTTCCATGTGCTGTATGCTTGAAAAACGCGACCCCACAAACCATCATAAACCATCAGCCCAGGACAACCGTTGTCAAGATCCCGAGAGAATCCTCTCTCGAGGTGTTGCAAAAACTGAAAACGTCCGCAACGTCCGCTAGTTCAGGTTTAGATACTCACATGACTCACATTCAAGTGGATCCAAATTGTTTGAACTTCGGTGGCTGGGACTTTGCGATTCTGGGTTGCTCAACACACAGCATGACAATGTATGACAGGTCCGGGGTTGAGCCACCCATCCCAGCATAGTTTTTCCTAATTCCGAGAATCGTTTCAAATAGGACCGTACAAAGAGCTGAAGGTTGAAACCCTGGACATAGCTCTTAGATTCTTAGATGCTCTTAGCTAACGCGGTTGTCGATATCTTAAGCTTTCATTTTTCAACCTGATTCTTGGAAAAGAAAGTGATAGAAATCCAGCCAACTGATTATCCACCCAGCGCTCTGGTGCCAAGTATCACATTCCTGGGCTGCGAGCGCCATGAGTTGCAAGTCCTGCATGGAGTCCCTCAAAAAGGACCCCCTCTTCGCGGTCGCCATGGTCAAACTTTGATGGGCCATGGTCAATCTTTGGAGGGAACAGGGAAACACGGTGATCATGGTGATTTATAGTGATCATCAGAGATCGATTCTGAATGTTTATGCATCTGTATCAATGTATTGCGCTGGGTTAGCATCCACTCCACCCGTTGAGGTTCACCAAAGACCCTCCGTATGTCCAGCTTCAGGAGTCAACTCCTTGGATGGCACGCGGCACTGCCAGAAACGGAAAGTGAAACCACTGAACAATGGAGAAACATGCGCAGCCCTACACATCTGGATGTTGGGTGATACATTCTTAAAACAATCATTTTGTTGAAGTGATATATTCATTTCCATTTTCATGATATTATTGGATTGTGCATTGTTTTTGGTGCATCGACTAGTTTTGTTCAACCAAAACATACCAACACTATGACTTCAACCAAAACTATGAGCCGTGCAAATTCATTAGCTTCCGCACTTCTTAAAATCAAACAAGTATTTTTTTTTGGGAAAAATCCACATGTCAACCATGGCATGCAAACACGCAGCAGGGCCATTCCACTGAAAGATCATTGCACCTTTTCCAACAAGAACCACCGCGACCTTCAACCCGTCTCATCCCCTCTCCCTGTTTCGTATCCTTTCATACCGTTTCAACTTACCTTCCTACAATTAAACATGGCAATGGGCAATCCATCCTTAATAGATGATTTTCCTTTTCAAACCTCCATTTATAGGGAATTCCCAGCCATGTTTAATTACTGGATATTACTGGAGGGTATTCTGAGTTTCACCATCTTGGGCCAGTGTCATATCTGGGCTCTGCTGGCACATCATCCCACGTGTCGATCAAGTGTCGATCCATTGTTGGTTTTAAAAACTGGAAAACCGCTGGTTGGCAAGGGGTGAACACGGTGAACATATTGTAACATTTGGGTATACCAGTAGTACCGCACAAGGCGGTGGCGGAAGTTTCAGAATAGGAAACCTATAGGAGACGTTGGTTGTTGTGAATCACGGATGGCAGAGCGAATCCACTGATTGACCGACAGGTGGTTGGAG
>Ga0126342_10009639_pt1 | contig 17306 bp, 14 predicted proteins | sample Cyp1metagenome_FD_92528 | JGI IMG/M metagenome (GOLD analysis project Ga0126342, IMG submission 92528) | Coral microbial communities from Lord Howe Island, Old Settlement Bay, Australia - Cyphastrea 1 metagenome | ecosystem: Host-associated > Invertebrates > Cnidaria > Coral ... | reverse complement strand
TTTGCCATACATATGCTACCTATATGCTACCTATATGCTACCTATATGCTACCTATATGCTACCTATATGCTACCTATATGCTACCTATATGCTACCTATATGCTACCTATATGCTACCTATATGCTACCTATATGCTACCTGGGACGCTGTGAAAGACTCGCAAAGCGCAAAGGTCGAGCCGATCCTTCAAGTTTGACGAGGCCGAGAACTGGCAAAGGATCACGGAGGCCGGGCGGCCACTCTGCGAAAGTCATTGAATCAATGACATGTCATTGACATAGAGAAACATAGAGAGACATTGAGTCAATGAGTCAAGAACATGTCGTTAGCATCTCGTTGGCATTAACATGCATTGGCACCATTTAAGAAATGAACATTTTCATTTGAGAGTTATTTACTCCCTTTTAGTCCATTTAATCAACAAGCTTTTGTGACAAAGCTGAACATTTCAGACCATTTGACCGTTTGACCGCTTGACCTACAAACTGCAAAGCAAGGGCAAGCAGACAAGCAGTTCTATGCAGGGGTACATTGGAAGTCGCCTTTGACCAGAGATGTACCCTGCTTTGCCCGTTTGCCCAAGTTTGCTGAAGAGACTTGGATATTTATAACATTTTACAACATTTATACATTTATAATCATTTATACGTATTTATAAGTTATAAGTTAACATAAGTTATAAGTGAGTGCGACTCCAGAGTAGTGCCGCATGAAGCAGCAAAACATTCAGCCACAGAAAGAGTTGCGAGGAACACTTCCTGACATTTTTTCCAGACTGTAGCACTTCAGCGACTCTCCCTTTGAGCACAAGCTGGAGTTAATAGAAGACTCACAAAAGGTAAAGTCGAAGGCATGTTCCACTTTTGTATAAGGTGGATGTTCAAAGATGCTCAATATTTTCAAAAGAAAACCACCTTCTGAGTGACTCATAGTGACTCACTTGTAAGCCAAATCAAACTGATTCTTGAACCTACGACCCAATGTCTTTGGATGTGTAGGCGGACCAGGCGCCTCATCTGCCTACCTTGCGCCATTGCCTCAATGTCTGTAGTACTACTATCAGTTGATGCTACAGTAGTTTTCTTTGACTTTCACTGTTTTAAAAGACTTGGTTCCTGCGAAGAGCACACTCAGGTTCTCTTAAAAGATTGGTTGAGCATGACCATCCGCTGATGAAGGTCCGACAGTGGATGCATAGTGTCGACGTGCGCTGATATGTCCTTGCTGTGAGGGCCCTTCTGGAACATGTTGCTTCTAGTTTAGTTTTTGATAGACAAATTTTCTGTGCGAAATGTTTGAGGCACATACAGGAGTAAGGACTTGATTTCTCATTAGCGACTTGATTTCTCATTTGCGCAGGTTCGTGATAAGCTTTGGACTTTTCATATGCCAAAGCGAGCAGCAGAGGGCCAGCTGCCATCCGTTTGAACTTGAACCAGCTTGAGAATGACGTGAATGAAGTGATATTAAATCGCAAACGTCGCAAGAGATCTCAGATTTAGCACGGCAACACTCTCCAAGAACTACTGTATGAATCGATATTAATCGGAGCTTTCAAAGTTAGTTGTACCATGTTGTACCTCGGAGCTCAACAGGAGCTACCCGCCATGACTGGGGAATCCATGGGAATCCGAGTTTGCTGCGGGGGATGCGCGAGCAATCGGAAAAAAGAACCCAAGTGTGTGCGAATCATGTTGAATCTGGCTCCAGATGACTGCGCAGGGCTTGCAGGTTTGCAAGACAGGATCGTTTGTGTTAGACTCAGTTCAGTTTTCCCATATCGCAGGATTTGCAGTGGATGAGAGGGGCAAAATACTTTGACGTGCCGTTTGGACTAGTTGAGGCAGTTTGCTGTGACATGTCTTTCCGGCTACGTTGTTCTTCATACACCAAATCTATTCACAACTCCCAGTCTGCATTGGGTACAGGTAGTGTTGTGTAAAGGTCGCTATGTGCTTTGTTGGTCTTTGCTAGTATTCCCATCACCAGAGCACTGCTTTGGCACCCGTTTTGTCAATTTGACAGACCTCAAATTGACCTCCAAATTCCAGGAAGCTTCAAAACTTGGCTGGCCGATCCTCTTGTCGTCTTGCATCATCTTGCATCATCTTGTATCTCCCACTTGATTGCATTTGCAGACTATCAAAGATGAGAAGCTGGTTACAGTCACTGGTGCAACTGAATTGCGGGTGACGATCACCTGTAAGGAGCCCGCTCCGCAAGCGTTTGACTTGGCACATCTTGGCACATCTTGGCACTTCAAACTCGCTTCGGTTCCTTGCAATAAGATAGTGGATCATTGGATCATCACAGGACCACAGATTAATTAAGATTAATTAATTAAGATTAGATAATCACGTTGAACCAGGATGTTCACAAATTCATAAACAATCAAGAAGTTAATGGCTCTTCTTGTGAGGTTTCCGACATGTTTCCGACATGTTTCGTCCAGAACTTTTTGGTGCCTGGTGAAGGACCTGAGATGCCTGGTCTTCATTCTCAGGTCAGAGCAGGACAGCAGCAAGATCCCTATCTATAATATATATAATATCTATATATTATTATATATTTTCTATATATTATATATTATTATTATACTATTATTTCTATATACTTACAACGAAAAATGTCTGATTTTAAGTCATGTCTTGCCAACATTCCTGGAACAAGAGTGATTACTCTGCCATTTGTTTGCAATCAGCCTGAAAGGAAATCTTTATAGCCTCTCGGAAAATCACCTGTCACAATCTAACAGACAAATCGCATATAAACACATATAAACTATTATAAACTAATACTAAATAAATGACGCAACATGTTGCTAGGTTTGAACGGGTATCACAAGGAGCACCCAAGAGCACAGACTTGGAATTTGCCGGTGGGAGATTGATGGAATCTGTCATGTGTCCCCTTTCTGGTTTCCGCAAGATGTTGCAGATTCATTCCGATTGCTTTCGGGTTCACTCCTGTGATCTAATTACATCATATTACATCATATATTACATTATATTACCAAGAGATTACAGCTATTTCTCGAGATCACCAAAAGTTCAGTCACACTCGCCATCCAGGACTCTCGCCTATTGCTCGACAGTGTGGAATCCTTTGGCACTCCAGGGTGCGGTCGGAAGCTTTCATGAGCGAAGAAATGCAAAGAAGATAAAGAAATACAAAGAATAACAAAGAGCAAGTCTCATTTCATGTTTAGTTCTGCCAAATAGTCACGCCTTGAAAATATGCTGATGATTCATGATGATTCTGGACATTTGTTTCTGCCAGTTTCCGTCAGGAATCCAGCAATGCTGTTTGCGTTCAAATTTGCTGATGCATTGAGAAAAGACGGTCTTCAGGAGGAGGGCAGATAGATGCAGATAGTGCAGATTCGCAGGGGAGTTGTAACGAGTTGTAACGAGTTGTGATGAGTTGTGAGCAACTAGCATTGTTCCTAGCATTGTTCAAGAGATCCAAGGTCTTGACGGGTGCCTGTGTTCAGCATTTTTGAAGTGCTATACTGTGCATTACAGTGCTTTACTGTGCTACTCTATGAGTATCTACATGTATCTATGAGTTTCTTCATGAGTCAATCATGATCCTGTCAGCGTGTTTTCTCACCTTGCAGTGGTTTTTATTCTATACGATTCAGATCGATTCAGCTTCGCTTGTCCTGACAACATGTGCTGCTCATGTCATTCTCCGAGACCATTTTTCTTGGACGGAGGGATGAACTCTGCATGGCAATTGTGAAATTGTAATTCCGTTCCTGAATCACAGGAAGAGTCAGCACGAAATCGTGCACGGAATTACATGTGTGAGAAAAGGGTGGCATGTGTCAATCCCCTAGTAATCTAATTATTAGATAATATTTGAATATATCATATATATATATATGGAAAAATATATACATATATATCTGCGCAATCTACGCCTGAAATCTGTGAGCCGCTAGGAGCATGACAGTGGATGGGATCTTTACGACCCCGAGCAGGACAGGAGGGGAACCATGCGGAACCGATGCGATTCTCGTCACAGCTGTTTAGAGGTGCTGATGGTGCTGCACATGCTGCTTGTATCTGCTTGTGAAGTGCTTATACTCTGCTTAAGTTTGGCCATTTTGCTGAGTGAAATCAACCACAGCAGTTGACTTGAAGCCATCCGACAGATCTGTTTTTGGAAACAACATAGAAGACACACGTGTCCATGTGTTTTTGGGACACACGACATTATTTTCCTCACAAGCCTCCAATGCTTGTGTCCTGGATTAGCTTGCTTTCTGCAGGCTTTCAGCACATGCAAGGTTGAGCTTCCCTGATAGATCTGATAGATTGCATGTGCTGCGCTTTACGCCTACGGTTGCTCTCTGCTCTCTCTTCACCCGTCAACATATGTTATGTATGGAAGATGTATGGAAGATGTATGGAAGATGTATGGAAGATGTATGGAAGATGTGTGGAAGATGTATGGAAGATGTGTGGAAGATGTATGGAAGATGTGTGGAAGATGTATGGAAGATGTGTGGAAGATGTATGGAAGATGTGTGGAAGATGTGTGGAAGATGTATGGAAGATGTATGGAAGATGTGTGGAAGATGTATGGAAGATGTATGGAAGATGTGTGGAAGATGTATGGAAGATGTATGGAAGATGTGTGGAAGATGTGTGGAAGATGTATGGAAGATGTGTGGAAGATGTATGGAAGATGTGTGGAAGATGTGTGGAAGATGTATGGAAGATGTGTGGAAGATGTATGGAAGATGTATGGAAGATGTGTGGAAGATGTATGGAAGATGTATGGAAGATGTGTGGAAGATGTATGGAAGATGTGTGATGTATTTGTTAAGTTGTCAGAGTTGTCAGAGTTGTCATGTCTTGTGAAGCGGCCGTTGCCGTTGCCGTTGCCGTTGCCGTGCTGGCTCGGAAGCGCCTCCCAGCGCTCGGAGCCCAAGGACTGGAGCGGGCACGGGGAGCGCTGGGAGCGCGGGGAGCGCTGGGAGCGCGAGCGGTCAGGTAACGAGATCGAACGAGATCTAACGAGATCTAACGAGTGAACGTCGTGAATGTCTTGAACGTAGTGAGGGGCGTCACAAGATGTTATGTGAATTATGTGAATGTCATAGAATGTCATAGAATGTCATATCAGATGTCATAAGTTTTTTAGATAACATATTTAGATAAGATATCACATATATGACACGTATCACATGTCGTCGCGTTGCCACAACCTTTGTCTTGTCCTGCAATGGAAGATACAGACATAGGGCCCCATATGTAATTACATATATATGAGCTATAGCATGCTATGGCCTTATGATAGCATATGATATAAGCTATTGTACGCTCAAGATATTTTGAGAATTCGTGAGATACTTATGCAACACTTCTAGTCTGCCCCTAACCTTCCCAAAGCAGGGGATCGTGTCAGGCGGGATGAAAAGCCGCGGCTGGTCAGCTGCTGAAGGATTGTGTTTCAAATCGCGAAACTTTCTGCTCAGTCGGAACCACAATGAATTCAATAGCTGTCTCGGTTCGCATCGTGTCTTCGTTTATGACTGAGTTTAGAGGGCATTGAAACGATACTGTAGCTGGGCATTTGCAAGAAGTGCGCCTAGACTCTATGAAGGACCTGTGTTCTGTGTCAAAACTCCATACGACTTCTTGATCTACAGATAGGTTTTGATCCATCCGTATGCAGATTATACTTTGCTTAGTTATATGTTATCATCTGCGTAATGACTTTGTCTGCTTTCTATAATAAAAGTGTAAGGATTCATAGTTACATTGATACATCATATATCATACCAAACAGACTCGGACTCGGCACAGTGGACTTTCTCAGTTGAAAAATCTCAAAATATTTTGAACAAAATCAATTATTTCAACACAGCGTACATATATAATTTAATAACTCACATATATATAATATAATTTAATTTAATATAATATGATATTATATTTTATTTTATTATATTATAGTTTTGTATATTTTATATATTTTTTCTACTATTATATATTATATATACTATTATATATTATATAATATTATATTTTATTGCTTTAATATATTATATTATATTTTATTATATGTTATTATAATATATAAATATATTGTATGTTATATATATTATACTATATATATATGTAGAATATAATTACATACATATATATATATATAATATATAATAATATATACATATATATATGTATGTATTAGATATATTATCCGACAATTCTATTTAAATTTCATTTCAATCCGTTTTTTTTTGGTTTGTTCAATTTTTCGCTTCTCCAAGGTCTGCTGGCAGATCCGCCTCTCGGCGGCGGCGGCGCCGGCGGTCACCGCGGCGGCGGTCCTCGCGGTCACCGCGACGCTCACCCGAGCGCTCCCGGTCGCGCAGGATGAAAACTAACAGAACTTCGCTAAAAAAAACTACTCCAGAAAATGGATGTATACACATACACATATTGACATGTACAAACTGTTTTAAAGAAGTTTAGTACTTTGAAACTTTTTTTTGTTTAAACATCTTTGAACATGCATGGTTTTGAATGTTTTTCAACTATTTTGACCAGGTCTGTGAAGGACGATTTGACTGGTGGAATCAGGCAACCCCTCGATGAACACAAACCAAACCGGCTGTCTTCAAGCTTCACTTGTTGTACAAGTGGTCTTTTGAATCTTTTGCTTGTTTGTACCCGTTCAGCACAAAGATTCAAACAGAGGGACGTCTGACTTTGTTTCCCCTCCGTTTCTCCTTTTGTATGGTGGATGCAGCGGATGCAGACATTTGTAGAAGTCGAACAGGAGCAATCCGAATGATCGCAGACCGTGGATCGAGAAAGAGAAGGTTGGTGTATCTGCGCTTGCAGCTCATCATGTTAGCTAATCATGGGAAAGTTGGCTCGGAAAACCCTTGCTTATCCGAAACCTAACACTTTAGATGCGGATTGCGGCTGGCGAGTCACAACCAGGTGAGATGCGCCTAACATTGGAGAGAGAGTTTTTGCATGGGGCTTGCATGCGCACATGTCGTGACCCAGATGGCTGCATACATTTGTACCATGTCCCATGCCATGTCCCATATATATATATTATATAATTCATGTCATATTTAGATGTATTGACTTTGCGTGTTTTTGAGCATTTCAATGCTTGCATTCTTCCGTTTCTCGCTCTCATCCTGTCCTCCCGATTTTATTCTTGCACTTCGCAAAGCCATGGAGGATACTACACAGCTGCAGTTTCTTTGGTACTCCATGGTCGTTGAATTTAAAGAACTCAGTGGTCTAGCCATCCCTGGGCCTTTTGATCCCTTTCTATTCACCCGTGCGATGCTGTGATGCTGTGAGGGGGGAGTGAAGCTCTTCGTGGGCCGCTTGCCACGGGAAGTGAACAAGTGAGGGCCTGATCACCTGAAGCATATGTGTAACATTTTGTAGCAGTTTTGTAACAATACTGACATTGTATTGACATGGAAGCATATCATTGCCGTCATAGCAGTGTCATCACTTGCATCAGCTAGTTCAAAATTATTTAGATATGTTCACGTTAAATCATGCATTTTGGGATAAAACTTGGACCTTTGCCGGACGGTGACAATGACTGCATCGGGCTTGCACGTGAAATATTCATTTGGACCTCAATCCGCGCGTGTTCCAAGTGGCAAAGACCCAAGTGGTCACCCGGTCACCCTGCTGCTTTACCATGGCCCAAGCGAAATCTGAACAAAAACCGTAACCCGCGTCGGTGCAATCCGTTGCCAAAGGAGTTTTTCTTGTCTAGGTCGGGCTTCAGATTGATCTGGACAAGATTTATGTAACGACCCTTGCCAAACGTGCGACGTACATAAACACAGATACCTTGTTTATATTTTGGAAGTACCATTTCTTCAAATTTAGTGTGATCATTTTTGTTGGCAAACCATTTCCTGCATGTATTCACACTATTCTGCATTCGTAAATCACTGCGCTCAAGCTCCTGCCCAACACAAACACATGCATGTGCATGTCCACAAGGCGCATCCAAACAGCAGACTTGTAGGCTCAGGCTTCTTTCCGGGCAATGTGTACCTGGTGCCCTTCAAAGTTTTCCTAGGAAGCCAAATGTTTACAAGCAAATTTGGGTGCTGAGTGCTCTGTGATTGCTTTTGTCAAGCTTGACGCTCTCTAGTCCAACATTTTCTGCAAAAACATGGGAAGGACGTGAAGATTAAGTTGGATTTTCAAGACTGGAGCTCGGCCTCTGCGACATTTAAACCAAATTTAAGCAAAAATTAAGCTTTGTTTTGTGATGTTTTGTGTGCTGTGTGGCTGAAGCTTGTAGGATCTCAGCTCCACAAGATGCGCATGACAGAATTCTATGCGTATTGAACGAGACTGACAAACATATGTATTATACATTATATATATTTATATAATATATTGTATCAGTAGTACCGCACAAGGCGGTGGCGGAAGTTTCAGAATAGGAAACCTATGGGAGAGCTTGGTTGTTGTGAATCACGGATGGCAGAGCGAATCCACTGATGGACTGAAAGGTGTTTGGAGTTGTGTTTTTGGGAGTGGTTGCAATGGTTGCAGCGGTCACCTCACCACAACTGCTGGATGTGGTGTAGCGCAGTTGTAGTTGTAGTTGTACGTAGTTGTGGTGTAGTCTAGTGGAGTTGTAGTTGTAATGTAGTGTAATTAGTGTAGTGTGGTGTAGTGTAATTAGTGTAGTGTACTGTAGTGTTGTGTGCTGTAGTGTGATACAGTGTAGCGTCGTCTAGTGTAGTGTAGCGTAAAGTAGTGTAGTTGTAGCTGTAGCGTAGTGTAGTGTAATGTAGTGGCAGTTGTATTTGTGGTGTAATGTACTGTAATTAGTGTAATGTAGTGTTGTGTCATGTAGTGTAGTTGTAGTTGTATTTGTAGTTGTAGTTGCGGTTGTGTATTTGTAACCTTCACGTTTTGCTCATTTTTGGCAGGGTGCAGAATCCCTTGCACCTGTCACCCACGCTTCAACGTCCACAAGCAGCGCGAACATGTGGTGTTTTTAGCATTCTGACTTGGAAACGTGCTCCGCGCCACAACGGCGTGCACTTTTTCAACATCGCAACTTCCAGAAGTGTTCCGAACGTGAGGTGTTTTAGTTTTTTCACTTGCAAATGTGCATCGCGCCACAACAGCGCGCGATTTTTCATCTCTCATCACCTCCATCTTCTTTCTTCTGACTCTTTCTCTTCTCTGAGCTTCTCTCTTCTTCTCTTCTCTTCTCCAACTCTTCCCACCTCTGCTTTTCCATCTGTCCATATTGTCGGAAGTTTGACTTCTAAACTTCCTTCTGTTATTGTATATACACATAACATAATTTTAAATATGCACTTATAATTCCTATACCTAGAATGCGCATGAATTCATGATATTTATCGTGGCTCTGCTTCCTTCATCGTGCTTTCCTGGTTTTGCTGCTGTGTTCTACGATTTTGTTTTGTTGGTTTGTTGGTGCGTGTGGGTCTTGCTCAATGCGTTTGTACGGGAAGCATGATAAACATGAGCGTGGGATCGCACAAGGATAATTACCATATGTTACAATGATGCAAGTCTACGAAAGCATCACATATAGAATGCTGAATAATGCTGAATACTGTACATCTTGTGTTTTTTGAGAAGTGACAAACCGCGTGTCCAAAGATTCTCATTTTATGACACTGTATGTGTCCTAAAGCAGAGACTGCCAAGGGCCCAGCTGGAAGAATGCTTCAACGAGTACGGAGAGGTTCTCGAAGTTTTCATCATAGCTTCACAGGCCACACTCGGGACATCTCGGGACCTATGAATGCTGAGAAGCAGATCATCAGGCGTCGTCAGGAGTGACATTATGTGACATTCCAGTCATTTCTATTTCATTTTTCATATTCGTTCTCCGTGCTTTCCGTTTTCATCCGCTTTCACATCAATGCAGGCAGCAAGTGGTGTAGGCTGTGCATTTGTGCGCATGGCTTCGCCGGGATTCCAAGGGTCATTGAGATTCATGAGGATCAAGGCTGAAGGGTTTCGATGGGTTTCGTGTTTTTGTTCTTGCCGTGTGCAAAAAGGATTGCCTTGTCTGCCCAGAAACATTTGACTTCACTTGACATCAGCTGACCCGTTCTGACCTTCAAAATGCTTTCAAACTATTTGTTAAGAGCTTGAGGGGAAACTGGCTAGCTGCCAGTAGGCATATGACCAAAGTCATTTTTTCTGTCTAGAGAGGCAACACCTACAGGGTAAAAACAAGAGCAGGCATAGTCATATATTCAAGTTCGACGAAAATACTATATTCTGAGAGTTCTTCGTTTCATCATTCTGAGACTCATCGGGTCAGACTAATTGTGACCAAACAGTTTGGTCAGGCTACTTCTGGAATCGTGTACGTGTACTAGTGGTTTCGCATGTCAACTATTTCCAGCATTGTGTTTTTGGCGGGTTGACGTGTTGCCTCTCATATTTCCAGGATCGATGCTGCTGAAGAGGCTATTAACGAGCTGCATGAGCAGCGGGTGGTGCTGGCACGTGACACTGATATCCGATGGTATCCGGCAATCGAACAGAATTCGCTCAGTATTCATTTAATCATTTTATTCAGTATACAGTATCATACAGTAGACTGTATACCTATGGTAGTATCCTATATTAGATCACCAGGTTGCATTCCAACAGCTTGCATCAGCTTGCCACTTTGTTGATCTTTGTTGCTTGACAACAAGAGAACACACAGGTGCACACAAACGCATTTCTTGTCATTTTTTGACACTGGACAAGCAAATGCATATAATTTATATAATGCATGCAAATGCCAGGTACTCATCCCGGAACAGGCAGACATGGGTCCCATGCAGGTCGGCTTCCAGTTTCAAAACGACAAGATTTGAAGAGTGGCGAAAGTGAGTTTCAAAATGATAAATAATAAATATTTTTCAAAACAATACAAACAAGAATAAAAGAAGAATATGACCAGTGACAGTGGAGTTCGTTGAGTAAATGCTGCCAATTCGATGCATTCGCTCCATCTTTGACTCAAAGTCATCTAATTTCACTTCGTTTTATTTCAGATTGCCACAGGTAGCCTTCGCCAAGGGTGAGGCCATCCGATTAGGCCGCCAATTTGCACGTTGGGTCTGGGCGAATTGCCGGCATTTCAGGCATCGAAAAAAAGAATCTAAGGGCTCTCTCCTTTTCTGTCTTGATCCAAATTGATCAAGTTAGCATGGATATGGCATCCATATAGGTACCGTGCTGCGATATTACACACTTCATTTCCATGGAGGTTTGCCACGTTTGCCGCTACGCAGCTCTGTTCTGCATGGTTTGGCTCGCTTTCACCTTGTTGTCTCTCACGTTGTAGCCTTGCACCGCGAGGTCTTGATGAGAAAGAAGAGATCCTGCCAAGCTTCAAGGAAGCACGGCAAAAGGCCCCTCACGGTTCAAACATTCTTACCCGCTGTATTCGCCATAGGTCATGCCATAGGTCTTGCAACGGAAAGAACTGAGTTTGGAATTGAATCATGTTGAATCAGGGCGGTAAAAGTCTCGCAGAGTGGCATTGTGGATTGATGTGGATTGCTTGCTCAATCGTGAGTGGGTCTGGCGCAGGTTGTGGAGCATCAGGAGAAGAGGCACTTCTTTGAAAAGATGCACGAAGCACAAAAGGAGAGGGAGAAAGACATGGCAAGACCTCGCAAAATGGCAAGTGATTTTGCATGAAGAAACCAAACTCCGACCACGTCATAGATCTTCATACTTTAAGAAAGCTTTAAGAAACCGTAGGCTCCTGTAGGCACCTCCAAAGAGAGTGTCATGTGGAGCACAGAGAATGCAGCGCACTGTGATTGGGAGCGCGCTTTGTTCACAATTCTGTTCCAGGATTCCCAACAGCCGGTGAACTGATGTTACATGCCAATGAAACAAACATGAACAGCAAAAAGAAGAAGAAACTAACAGACTAATTACAAATATTACAAATGATGAATGATTTGCAAATGACTGCAAGCTCTTCCATTATCTTCCAGCTTTCTCGACAGAAAACAGGATCTGAAATTGTTCAAAACTCCGGATGAACCCGGTATCAAGAGATATCTGACTTTGTTGGTGGACATTTAATTTGGGCATATCATGGCTCAGTGTGCAGGAGCAAGCCAAGGCGCAAAGAAGTGGGACGAGTCATGCCATGACGAGTCTTCATTTTCAGTCATGAGCAGTTGCCTTCAGTCTGGTGTTTTAGGCACATAAGCTACACCCCTATATTCGCGATGGTTTTTTGTTTGGTGAGATCCTAGTTCCAAAATGTGCCAAATATAAATCCTTGATGATTGCAGGCTGCGGATCGAGAAATTTTCAGTCATTTCATGAAAGGGAGTGGGCCAAGAATTGCAACCTGAACCAGGGAATAGCCTGTGCTTGATAGAAGGTTGAGTTTTGGTCCTAGACTGTTTGAGGAACTCATCCCTCGTTTCTTGAGATGCAATTTTCGCAACAAAGTCAAAGCTGGCATGTGACAAATTGTGACAATGCATGCCCCAGTTTGTGAGGCACGACATTCAAGATCTTAAAAGCATCAAACAGAGACATCCTAGACTCCTGCAGCCTTAACCTGCCAAGTCCAAAGGGCAGATAGGACAAAGGATACTGCACATATGTTGTAGCCACTTTCAGTGTGATGCATATAATATCATATAATTTCATACAATTAATTCTTACATTCTTATTTTGATATGATATATAGACATGATGCATTTCAGTTGAGTGCTTGCGTGCTGAACACGTCAGATTGTGGAGTACCAGCATGCGCTCATGGTCCAGCACCAGGCCATGCGGAAGCCAGAGAATGAGTGATACGGCGTGATACAGAACGTATTGATCAAGAGTTCACTTCCTTTTTGGAATGGAAACTGGAAGAGTCTGGAAGATGTGCATAGATTCGGCACAGATGTGAGGTGATTTGAACGTAGAGGTCTGGACGGTCTGGATGGTCTGGACTCGATTGTTTTGCGATGGTTTGAGTCGTTTGAGTGCTTCACACTGCTTCACTACAAGGCGATGCTACAACAGATTCAAGACAAGCCTCGAGAGGTGCACGAAGTGCATGATGGGTTTTGGACGGTGTTGCAGGTCGTTCTTTGACAACACACATAATGTATAGTATACATTGTATACATATATATATACTATATATATACTATATATATAATTATATATATATATCGTTATCCTTAAAAGGTGCTTATACATATACGATTATAGTGCGTATAGGTTTTGTATGTATGTCATGATATATATATGTGATTGTATGTATATATATACACATACGTATATGTATCAGAACATGTCAAAATAAAAGATCACGAGTACATGTAGTACATATCCTATGCATCCTTTGTCTGTCAAGGGACATACATGATGAACTTGCAGTAGACACTTTCTTGGCATTAGATCTTGGAAGGGATCACTATTTTGCACATGTTGTAATAATGCCAACAACATTTAAAGCCAGAACAGGTAAACATAAGTTATATAAGGAAACAAGTTCCACCCGCAATCAATTGAGTCTATTGAGAACAGTAAATGTGTTTTCCCTCTCATTGGTATCAGTTAAGCTCTCACGTGCTCAGTTGCTGATCCACAGATTGAATGCAACAGGTCAACCAATCCGATATGATTGACTCGGAGAAAAAACAATCATAAAGCTGCACTGAGCATGTGGATGGAGCCAGTCCTCCCCAAAAACTCTTCGACTAAAGCTGTTTCAAGCAAGCCTCTAGATTCTTTGGATCTTGCAATGAATAGCGGTAGTGCTTTGAGCCTTTATAAAATATTGTACATACTTGATACTTGTATCGAGTGCAATGCATTTTCATGAACCAATCCCCACATCGTTTGCTGCTTTCATATCCCTGGTGTGGCAGAAGTTCAGACCATAGAAGTGTTGTCTCAACACGTTGGCAGACCATAAATTGTTGTCTCTGGTAGTGTGTATTCCCGTTGTGGTCTTTGTTGGGACATTGCTGAGAGCTCCAAAGAGCTCCAAAGAGCTCCAAATGCTTCAGGACTTAGTTGGCATAGTGAAAGATGGGCAGCGGAATGGCGGTCAGCCGTTCAAGTGCAGCCCCGAGCAACACCTTGTCGCATGTTTCTAAGACTTGAACTGAGTGAGATGCTTCAATAAAGTTTGTTAAATGATCAGATCTAAAAACGGGTGCAAAGGAAAAGAACATGGTGGGCTTCTTGAGAACAAGACAGAATCGGAAATGCCACAGACAGGAAGCAAAGCAAAGCAGGAGACTGATAACAGTTACACTTGAGAAGCTGGTGAATGTTGGTGAAACGCAGTGAAACGTATGAAGCAATCAGATATGGAAACGGATTTGTTTTTGCTTCTCACGGTCAAGGCAGCGGTGGTGGAGTTTTTGCGATGCCGGTTGGCTTTGATCCCAGGGTGCAGAGCGCATTCGTTGCAATGGTTTCAAATGTGTTGACGTTGCTGAGAATCAGGATATGAATCATTTTAGCCAGGAGTTGTCGCAAACTTGCAACAGCTTCCGTCCTTAAATTTTGTCATTCTTTGGACAGCATGGACAGCATGGATCGCATGGCCAGGGATATGGGGACAGGAATTTGCAGCGCAGTTTTGTTGAGGTCCGGCTGCCGGGACTACGATCCGAACCATCACTCCAAGGAGGCGTTGACGCATTTCGTCTCAGCTGCTTGGTGGATCTTGGTGGAAACCTGGAAGGATGAAAAAGGTCTAAATATGTCTAAATGCAACTGCATAGTCTAATAGTAGCGATTGTTTCAATTTGTTTTCTATTGTTTCATTGTCAATAGTCTTTTATCATGTGCACAAGGACACACGTCCTTGTTTGTGTGTGTCTGTGTCTGTGAGATAATGTACCGAAACTCGATTCTTTGGGTGAGCGCAACGAAATAGACAGAGATTATCAGAGATCATTCTCAAGACGTAAGGCACCGAAATGTTGCGGTCAAGGACAGATTGTTTCAGCGAAGAAGCAGTTTGATGGAATAATGTTGAAGGATCACATTGTGGTCAAGAACAGAAAGGGCGGGGGTCCCGGGTTGCAGGAACCAAGATATGCAAAGAGGGCATGCTAATATATGGCTAACGGCTCGCCACATGCCCGAGAGATGGTCTGAGCTAGATTTTTCCTTAGCCAAGTTTGGATATGTCTGGCTGAACTCGTAGTTGACCAACGGCTGTTTCAAGACTTGCCTCGAACATGAAATGACGAGCAGAGATACAGACATCACAGATTCAACGGCTCGACTCTCCGAAACAATAACTGTACCCTGCCTGGACCAATGTCTATCCGTAGACATACATAGATACTGATGGATAGATGGTTAGATCGATGGATAATGATGGATGGATCAATAGATCGACTTTTTGAGAAGGGTGCACTGGATCAGATACGATTCTGCAGAGGTTTGTGCACGTGGTGCACGTTCACATTGGTTCATAGAGCAACTAAAAGAAGTGGTTTGCTGATCTGGGCGAGGCGGTGCGAATCCGTTTTGATATTTGGTTTGGGTTCCCTTTCTTGCATTTGCATTGCATGTGGATCATTTGCTGCCAGTTGAATTTCAATGAATTTTATGCGGTTCTTAGAAGATCCTCACATGGATCTAAGCTCCAGAGCAACTTCACGCATCTTTTGCATCCTGCAGCGCTCTGATTTACAGGGCAAACAGGATTGATTTATGCGCTTAGTTGAAAGGTGAGTGCTAGGAAAACACTGGAAGACACTGGAAACCTCTCAAAGTTCATAATTTGTTCACAAGGCTCTCCTCAAAGTGACAAACCAAGTCCTGCAGGGTCACGCTTTCACTGTGACACCTTTGAGCTAAGGTTGCTTCCACTGAGTACGGCCCGCGTCTCGAAACTTTGGAATGCTACAATATATCGGGCAATGTCGATATCTCACGTCAAACTCTGGTGACTCTAGTAACAATTGCAAGAACGTATCAAGATTGTTCTGACAAACCGATACAAAATGCAGAATTCAGCATGCTGAGGTATCGAGAATTGGTTCAAGTCCCGCTTCTCTAAGTTGCCAGACTTGCCAGAGAAGCCCAAAGGAATGCCAGAGCCAGGCGAGTTTGACTGAACCCGCTTTGTCCATCTTGATCCATCTTTGTCCATTTCGTTTCAGACGGCTTTGCATATTTTTTTCCCTAGGACCACCTGCTCTCTTGCCGCCGCAGCAGACTCAGCCAGTTTCGAATGCAGGTGACAAATGCATTTCATCTTTTGCACCCTTTCAGATGAAATAGGAGACGCCATTCTGTAGAGACTGCTCAGCTCCCTGTGGCAGACCAGGTCAGCAATTCATAATTTTGCTGCAGACACACCCACTCGAAATCAAAAAGACTCACTAACATTCACTAATACTGTGACCTCAGAGTTTGGGTATCCCGGATTACTTGCGGGACCGATCTCATTTTAGTCGCACTTGTCATTCCACTTCTTTGAGGCGTGTAGAACAAAAGACCCTCAGACCCTCTGTTTCGCAGTGCTCCAAATCAGACTCCTTGCCTTCGTCGGCACATTATTTTGCTATTTCACTGTACTTGCTTCGCAACTCATAACCAGGATTGTGCGTATGAGTCCTGCTTTCTCTTTGTAGCTGATCGTCATGATGGAATTTGAAAGCAGCCCATTGTAGCAAAAACCAAGCAGATTGCTCAGGCTAACTTGTTGAGAATAAATTATAATAAATTGATATAAAGATTTTATAAAGTTGAATAATACTATAACTTTATATTATGCTTTTATGCCTTACGGCGGTTGAGTTGCTTTGAATTTCCGTGCTCCTCAATCCCAGGCCTGGTGGATCGCCAGCACCAGGGCCGCCAGGCATGCTCCTTAGCGCTCGCACTGTGTCTAGGTTTGTCTAGGTCTGTGTATTTGTAGATCCTGTAAAGACCTTCACAAGGGTTTGAAGTCTAGAACAGTGAGGAAATATGACGAAATAATATGAAACGATGTTCTTTTTCTCTCCTATCTTCCTGGTAAGTTCCTGTGTTGCTTTCAGTTTCTTTAACATACGTTAACCATGTTTGCATTTTGAATATGTTTGAATATCATTTGATGTATACTAGTATACATACAAACATATATATATATATATATACATATACATTATATATATATATATATACATATTATACTGTATTATATTATAATATATTACATCATATTTTATTAATTATGCTATATCATATTACAGAATGTTATACTATTTTCATATTACATTATGTTTTTTATCAGTTTATATTATAT
>Ga0126342_10009638_pt1 | contig 17307 bp, 9 predicted proteins | sample Cyp1metagenome_FD_92528 | JGI IMG/M metagenome (GOLD analysis project Ga0126342, IMG submission 92528) | Coral microbial communities from Lord Howe Island, Old Settlement Bay, Australia - Cyphastrea 1 metagenome | ecosystem: Host-associated > Invertebrates > Cnidaria > Coral ... | reverse complement strand
GAGAATGTTGGGGGATACGACCCTGCCGATGGTTCGTTGGGTCTTTTGTTCCACCTGGCTCAGATTCAGCCGTTGTGGCCTGTGTGGAATATGAAACTGGTGGTGCTACCACCACGGTAAAGACAGTACCCAAAAATTGTAGGACTGACTTTCTTCGGTCTGTGCTCAACATTCGATGTGGCACATTGATCCGGATTAACGGCAACTTCGTTGAAGAGAGCATCGACCTTGAGAATGGTGATCTGATTGAATATCACGTGTGTACCTCTCAAAACTTCACGTTGCACATGAAGAATCGCAGGGTGCAGATTTGTTTGGATGCAACTGTTGATAAGGTGGCCTCACACTTTGATGTGAGTAGTGATGCCTTCGAAGTACTGCCATTTCCTCCAGTGCGTCAGATGCTTTGTCGTGAAGAAGAGTGGAGTTTCCAAATGATCCCTGAGGCCACTCCACTGCACAGGACAACGTATGAGGCATTGCATTTGCAGCAGGAGCCTGACGAAGGGCAGCTATACAGATATGAACTCTACATTGATGGTGCTACCTCGCACAACCGCTCTGCTTGGGCGGTTGTTGCAGTTAAAGTATCAGACCGAGGGCATCGATTCATGGGATGCGTTGCTGGAGTTACGGAGATCTGTAGTGCTTCAGACAAGTGGATCGGAGCAGCCAATCACACAAACATCGATGCGGAGTTATCTGCAATGGCTGTTGCTACGGCTTTTGCCTTCTTCGCATCCACAGAAGTGAGAACGACAATCCGACCAGATCTGGCACTTAGTAACAGATTTTTCAATATCCAAAGCACAACCAAACAACAAAGCACAATTGCGAAGGTCATACATCTACTTGGCCAGGTTCAGCCCACAGGGATGGACATTGAGGAAGTGAGGGCACACACTGGAGATCCTTGGAATGAATTGGCCGATGCTATCGCCAAGCAGGTGGCCATGACAGGAATAGGAGTTGGGACCGTTCCATGGCGTACCCTCAATCAGATTGCAACCTCACCGTCAACACTGAAGTGGGAGTGGCTGCGTCATGCTTTGCCCTCATATTGTCAAACAATGCCTGCACTCCATGGTGATGCGGTGTGGCAGCCGACACTTTCTGCAAAAAACATCAACACGAAAGTCGAAAATACAATCATTCGGCCTGTCAGTGTCGGCTTTTCATTGAAAATTGCTACCTACAATGGACTTGCACTGAATGAAGACTTGGAATCGGGCCAAAACTCTGCTGGAAGAAATGCCAGACTGGATGCGCAGTTTCATCAAGCCAAGATTGCCATGGTGGGCGTTCAAGAAGCACGTACAGCTGAAGGTTGTCGTGTCTCTGACAACTACAGGATCTTCTCGTCTGGATACCAGCAATGTGGTAGGTCGAGACATTTTGGATGCGAGTTGTGGCTTCACAAGACCATGCCCTTTTGCACCTTACAGGATGGTCGGAAAGTGGGTCTAAAGGACTGTAAGGTCACAGTGCTTGCTCATGACGCTCGGCTCCTGATTGCTAAGATTGAGGGTCCCCTTGCTTTTCTGGTAGTGGTTGCTCATGCCCCATGTGCTTCAGCCGATAGATCTGTTGAGTCGGTAAGTCAGTGGTGGTCATCTCTATCCAGCACTTTGAGCTCAATTGGGGGTGACAAGATCATTGGGTTCTTTGATGCGAATGCGCCATTAGCTGATCATGAAACTCAGTATTTTGGTATGCACCAGGCTGAAGCAATGAACCCACAAGGATTCGCGTTCCAAGATTTCCTCATCACTAACAAGATGTATGTACCTGCCACGTTTTCAAGTCACACAGGGCATGGTGCCACATGGCGACACCCTCGAGGAGATCGTCTACGAAGGGATTATGTGCTTCTTGGGAAATCTTTTTTCTCAGTTTGCACGAGATCATATGTCATGTCGGACTTTGATGGCGGTTTCTGTCATGCTGACCATAGCCCGGCTGTTGGGGTTTTAGACGGAATCATGGTCGTTGAAGAATGCGGCAACAATATTAAATGGGATTTTCACAAGATTCATGATGTTGAAGCCCAGAAAAAGTTCGTTGAAGCTCTTCAGACCTTTCCAATTCCGACATGGTCGACTTCCATCGATGATCACTCAGCCATCGTTGAAACTAATTTGTTGCAGCTGGCCCAGCAACATTTTGGCAAGCGTAAAAATGAAAAATCAAGACCAGTGTTGCAGCCGAGCACAATTTGTGGTATACAGTTGAAGAGGCAAATGCTTGAAATGCTGAGAAAGCAAGATTTTCATGACCCGTTGCTTTTGCAAGAGTTGAAGGCCATCGAAAAGGTCTTGCGTCCCATGATTGTAAGGGATCAACAAGAATGGTATGCAAAGTGGTTAGAGGGAATCAATGATGCCAGTGAACGTTTTGACACAGCCCTTGTCTACAAGAAGTTGCAAAGGCTTGGCAGACGCAAAAAGAGCTTGGAAAAAGGCCCCCGGCCTTTGCCAAAGCTTCGTATTTCAGAGGACAGGGTTGCGCAGTCCTTTGAAGAATGCCAAGCAACATGGAGGGAGCAATTCGCCATCATTGAGGCAGGGATCCAAGTCTCAGATTTGCAACTGTCTCAGCTTCATCTGCATGGTAATGAGGATGGAGCTCGAGATGCAAAGCACTGCCTTGATCCATGTGAAACACTTGCCGTGATCCGAAAATTCAAGAATGGCAAGGTTCCAGGCCCAGGACAGTTGCCAGTTGATATTTTGAAATGCGGAGGAATTGAGATTGCCAAGATCCTGACTCCTCTCTTTGTCAAAGCATCATGGCATATGCGTGAACCATTGTCTTGGAAAGGGGGGATTCTCATCCCGTTATTTAAAGGGAAAGGATCACCCACGGAACCCTCTGCGTATCGCTCGATCTTTCTATCAGACATTTGTGCGAAGGTGCATCATGCCCATGTAAGAAATGAACTGACAGATGCATGGTGTCGTGACAATGAGCTTATTCAGATGGGAGGCCGGAAGGGTTGCTCAACGGATGTGGCTCATCATTTCCTTCATGCGCATTTGTCATGGGCTAGAAGCAGAAATGTCTCGTGTGGGACTCTATTTGTTGATTTGCAATCTGCATTTTACTCTATTCTGAGGTCGTCATTGTTTCCTGGAGAGTTTCATGATGATACGATTTGCTATGCAATGAAGCAACTTGGTATTACTCCGGTTGACTGGCAGGACATCAGGCAATGTGTCAGTCTAGACAATGCAACAAATGGCCTGGAGTCACATTCTGAAGGGATCCTAAGGGATATGTTTTCAGGTACCCATTTCACTATGCACGGAGTGAAAGACAAGACCGCGACAACAAAGGGTACCAGACCCGGGGACCCTGTTGCGGACATTCTCTTCAATATGGCATTCAAGCTTGTTGTCCTCGATGCAAGGCTCAAAATTAAGGCCGCCACTCAAATGCCTTGTTTTGGGTCACCCAAGCCAGCTGATGACATCACGTGTCCAGTGCCCATTGCTGACAGAGGGTTTGCTGAAATCACATTCGTGGATGACATTGCATATGCGATTCACTCGAATGATGCTGAGAACTTGGTTTCATGTCTCCAAATCACAGCATCATGCCTCCACGATGCTGCAGCAAGTCGCGGTTTAGGAATCAACTACCAAGCAGGCAAAACAGAGGCAATCTTGAAGCTTGCTGGGATTGGATCAAAAGCTGTGCGGCACAAGGTCTGGCATGAATGTGGAGGCTTGTTGCCAGTGGTTACAGAGACAGCCACTCAGCAGTTGAGAGTCGTTCACTCTTACAAGCACTTGGGTTCTTTTGTACAAGATCACGCAGTTGTGCAAAAAGATGTACGCCATCGGATATCACAAGCCAGAAAAGCATATGGGCAACTCAGCAAGCCATTTTACTGTAAAAGGAATGTCAATGAGCAGACAAAAAGTTCTGTTTTTTCTTCATTGGTGATGTCTCGTTTGACCTACAACGTGCACACCTGGTCCTGGATAACAGATCATGACATTGATTGTTGGGAGAACGGGGTGAAAGCTCAAGTTGCGGCTCTCGCAAGGAACAAGATTCGACCGCTTCCACCTTTTCAATTTTCCACAGCTGAACTGTGTGCATTGGTTGGCTTGAATGCCCCGACAGATCTCATGCATGCCAACAGGTTACGGTATGTACGACGTGCAATCGGTAATGCCCCAGGTGCACTGTGGACTCTGCTCATCGACAATCAGCACTCCAACTCATGGATCCCTCATTTAATCCGTTCCTTTGAATGGTTGCGGTTGCACCTCCGTCCAGGCACAATTCCTGAATGCTGTGAGGTTTCAGATATGTTGCAGGTTGTGGCGCTGGATTCTAGATGGAACGGACATGTCAGATCCGCTCTCAAGTCCTGTCTTCAGTTCAATCAAGCCCGTGCTCAAGGCAAGCTGTGGACAGGCCGGATTTGTCGTCAGATTGAAAGGTTTGCTGAGATATCCATCCCAAGAGATGAATGCCCGAACAAGAGATGGAAGTGTAATCTTTGCTGTGATACGTTTGACAGTAAAAAGGCACTTTCTGTGCACGCAAGGCACAAACATCAATATCGTACAATTTTGAAGTATTTTGTCCTGGGAGATGAATGTCTTGCATGTGGCAAAAAATTCTTCAGTCGTTGTCGTTTGCTTGCCCACGTAGGTCACTCTCACCAATGTAAAGATTCATATCTTGCTTGTTTTGTTCCTGCTTCGGAAGAAGATGTGCAGCAAGTGGAACAGGAAGAGAGAGAACAGGCCAGGGCTTTGAAGCAGCAAGGGTGGCATCCGACGAAAGCCTTCCTCCCGATGACCAGAGTGCATGGCCCGATGTTACCCGAGAGTGGAACAGATGGTGCCGCCGCGATGAAAGCCAAGTGGCAATGTCGTGTTTCGGTTGTTGGTCGAGCATATGAAGGTTTAGATGGCTTCTGTGAGCACTCACCTATTCAATGTGCCGATGAGACAGAAATTGTTCCGTTTCTTTTCCAGTCCAATGGTGGTAGGGTTCCTGGGGAAGCAGGCATTTTCCAACAGTACGATCTTGCAGCAGAAACCGCGAGACTTCATGTCAAAGGTTTCCTTTTTATACACTTTTTTAGTGGATTCAGACGTGCTGATGATTTGCAACACTGCATTGAGAGCCAGGAAATCATTGGAGAAAAGCATTTATTCTGCCTTTCAGTAGATCTATGCTTGGCTAAAGAACACTCTGATCTTACAGATGAACAATCAAAGCAGTTTTGGACGGAGAAGATGAAGTCAGGTCAAGTCATTGGAATAGGGGGGGGGCCCAGCTGCGAAACATGGTCAGCAGCACGCCACTGCCCAGGTGGCCCCCCCCCTGTTCGTTCTTTTGACTGCCCATGGGGCATGACTGGTCTTACATCTAAGCAGTGGACTCAAGTCCTGACTGGAACTAAGCTCATACAGTTCTTGGTGGAGCTCCTGGTGTTGGCATCCCAACTTGGTTTGTGTGGATTTCTCGAACATCCTCAGTATCCGCTGTGGCTTGCTCGAAAGCGACCAGCGTCTATCTGGACATTGAAGGCCCTGAGAGCAATGGCCAGATTAGAATGCTTTCAGATATGCTCTTTCGATCAATGCGTGTATGGACTGAATGCGACCAAGCCCACTACATTGCTTTTGTTGCGATTGAGCACGTTTAGAGACATCACACTTACCAGGGGACAAGGAGGGAGGTGCCATCACCCTTCTGGCCACTTGCCTTTGAAGGGAATTCAAAGCAATGGTACTTTTGCAACAGCACGGGCAAAGATATACCCAGCTTGCATGAACAAAACCATTGCGATTGCAGTGTCCCGGTTTTTGACAGAGCGCCAATTAGTCTCAAATTGGACAGAGTTGCCGAGGGACCTGCAAGAATTAAGTTGCAATGATTTGGTGGATGGAGACATTGTACAGCCAGACTTCCACCACATGCACAGCCAGTAGTCCGAGCGTTAACTGACGCAGCAATCGCAAAGTGACAAAGGTTATCTCATCTGCGATACTGAAGTCAAGTGTGATGGAGGCGTTTAGCCTGGTCATTGTCTCCTCTCAGGCCCTACAGGTGATACCCTCTGGTAAACTAACAGAACTATGGAAAATCACCATGTTTAATGGGACAATTCACTATAAATGGCCATTTTCAATAGCAAACTGTTAGTCATTACCAGAGGGTAAAATGACAAACATATCGTTGAGATAAGTTAAAACCATCCGATTCTTATTGGTGACACCTCTGCGCAGGTTCCATCTAGTCTTGTACCATCCCATTGAGGTCCATATCCTAATGTTGTTTGGTGATTCCAGCGTTGTTTGGCAGTTTCAGGCTGGTCCGTTTCACCTGAATTAGATTGATTCAGCTGGTACATACGATAACCCTTGTGATTGAGGTATTGATTTCCCTGATAGATCATGTTTTTCTCATATAGCTATGGGACCATTTTTTGGTGGACGAACATACATTTCCAGCTATTTTGGTATGGCCAGCAGGGTACCACTGTTTTAACCCGTAAACATGTATACATACATACATATATATATATATATATGCATGTATACATGTATATACATATGACATATGTATACATGTCATATGTAATCATCGAATATTGTATAGTAACATATTAAGTATAATAGCACAATTATACACATACAGTTCTAAGAATGCATACTCAATCATAAGCATATATATATTATATATAGATAATATGTATACAATATGATGGACTGCACCATGATAAGCCATGATAACCTGTAGCTGTGCCCAGGTTTGCGCCTATGCAAATCGGCAGCATGCCCTGAGCCAGGACGGAACAGTGCCCATCTACTGACATCCAATTTAAGGGCATACTTTCCACTGCTGATATGATGGAACAAAAAGTATATGTAGACACACATCCATGGATATCTACATTGATAAATATTTATCATATCAGTATATATATATAATACATATCTTAAGCGCGCCCAACGTGCTCATCCATGTTTTTTTCCGCATCAGGAGGTGGCTGCGGATCCCAGAGAGACCAGTTTTTTTCGCGCGCTGAATCTCAGTGAAGGTGTCGCTGGGAAGCAGCCAGGTACGGATGAGGGGCTTGTGAACCTAGTGGTGGTGAATGACCCATTTTTCATAACTGTTTTTTTTTCTCACTGATAATATCAATGGCTTATACGGTTATACTATGGTTATCTATGGGTATAATATGTTTGACATATATAATTAGTTACTAAATTATTAGATTATTAATTAGATTATAAGTGGCTAATATATATATATATATATATATGGGTATAATACTAAATTATTAGATTATTAATATTAGCCACTTATGAACTGAGATGCACATCCAAGGGCTAGCTGGTGTGTTTTTTCCCGGGTTGGAGACCTCATGTGGTGTTTCACCTGGAAGGCGCCTGTGATTTCTACGGTTTTCGAAGTTTGTTGAAGGAAAACAAACGGGGAAGTGGTAGTATTGGGGTCCTTCTATTTCCACATGGTTGGATTACACTTCACTTTTTGGTGGTAAACTGGTATAGTGGGCCAGGTGCTTTAAAAGGATATCAAAGAACACGATGATATTTGGTATACGGGTCTTGTTGGGTGTTCATTTGGATGTTCCTAAATTGGAGACCATTGTTTACACGTTGAGGAATGCGGCCCTCAGTATGAAATGGATCACCAGGAGTCAACCTACCTCCTTAGAGGAACATGGCCTAGTAATTATTTGGTGAATTCCACATACCCTCTGGTAAACTTTCACATAACTATGGAAAATCACCATGCTATTAATGGGAAAATCCACTATAAATTGCCATTTTCAATAGCAAACTGTTAAATTACCAGAGGGTAACTACCAGTCAAATTATGACAATTATGGACAACCCCCACCTTTTTTGTTGCTTGAAGCACAACAAGTTCTATCAGGCCCCGCCCATTACATCCCATGATTTTCATGGTCAAATCAATAAATCAATGTATAAATCATAGAAATCAATCTGATGAAAATCAGGGAGTTAAACTGTTAAACATCATCAATAAATGTGTTCTTCATAATTTTTAATCACAAAACCCCACTATGATTCTTCACCAGAAACAAAGATAAATCATATAAATCATATAAATCATATAAATAAATCACCATATAAATCATACAAAAATCAGAAACATCATCTTGGGATGACACAGCCGAGGTCCTCCTGATCTTGGATGAAGCCACAGAATCTTCGGGCCCCGCCACACCCTTCACCAGGTGGGGGGTGAAACCTGTGAAACCAATGGTGAAATAGAAAAATATGTGGGAACATATATAGAAAATATATGAAAATATCTAGAAAATATTGGAACATATGGAATATTATGGAATGATGATAAACCATGGGACAAATTTGGTGAAATCAAGATCCAACATGTAAGAATTTCAGTGGTTAAAAGCACCAAAAGGAGAATTGGAGCTGTTTGGCATAGACTCTGGCAGTTCTGCATGATCTAAAGACGGGCAAAATACAGTTGTCGTGTTTCTTGTAAGACAATTTGCACCTGTTGGTGCTGGCTTGTTATGTATACATGTTTCGCTTGCCAGATCCCCCCCTATACAGGTTTTGAGGGAGAATCTCTACGTATATATATATATGTTACATATAATTCATCCGATTTCACTTGAAAAGTTCCCTTGATTTCTTCAAACCATGATTTTCCATCCAGTCTTCCACTTCAAGCACTCTGTTTTGGAGGTTGGAAGGTTCCAAAGACTGCTTTGTCAACTACTTGGACTCTGAGGTCATTGACTAGTTTGTCCACTTCGAATGAAACCTTTGAATGAATACTTTAATATGAGCTTAGACATATTTGACTCATCATACCACGTAGAATATTTAGAATAGAACCTTTGAAGCAGCTCATAGCATTGATCAGACTCTCAATGGCAGGATTTGGTGCGCCTTCGAAGAGTGTGACATCCCAGCCTGGGTGAGCGAAATCAAATGGAAGTGACTCAAAATGGAAATGATTTGCAAATGATGACATGAAAAAACCTGAAAAAGCCATTGAAAGACACCGTGATTCAGCTGATGTTTTGGGGTAAAAACATCTTGGGTGTTCAATGGCAATATAATTCCGCTATGATTCGCCATTATAGATACAGCGATGTCTCCAATTTTTCATTGGTCGTGAACCTGGAAATTCTGAGAGAAACGTCATCTCTACAATTCGAATTTTGCATTCTGGAAAACATGTCTGGTTTTTGGAGCCCTCTAATTACTGCTAGGAATCTATCCACTTTCTATTTCTATTCACAACATCCTCATTGTAAACTTATGCCTCTGGGTCACTAAAACTGATCGGACCCATGATTTTGAACTGGCGGATGCAGTTGTGGCTCAAAGGTTTGAAGAGGGGGTCATACTCTTCACATGACCAACAATTTGTGTATCCCTTTTGAATTTTGTACCTGATTTTTGAGCCATGACCATGTTTCTTGCTTCGCCATTCTTGCAGAAGGGAATATTATTCAGAACTTAGCACATGTTAGCACATGTTAGCACTGTATCTGGAATTCTTTGGAATAGACAATTTCTATTGAAAATTGCCATAGAAATAGTGGATTTTCCCATTGATCGTTTACCAGAGGATAAAACCCATTAGATCCCATTAAACCACCATAAAATCCCATTAAATCCCATTAGATTACCATATTGTGGCCCTACTTTTCTTGTAGCTGAGGTTCGTGGCGTTGACGCCGGGCGCCGGGCGCCCGGCGTCGTTGCCTCGGCTGCTGCTGGACATCGCGGCGGCGGAGAAGGGGACGCCGCAGCTGTTGACGGACGGCGTCCCGGGAACTCAGTGGGGGAATTTCCTGGGAAATTTCATGATTTCTGATGGTTTATCATGGTTTATTGTAGTTTATTGTGGTTTATTATGGATGATCCTATATTCCAGGTTTTACTATTGACGATTATTATATGATTGGTGTTTTTGAATGGTTTATTTTATTGTTCAATTCTATTGAAGTTCACTATTACTGTTATTTACTATTATAACCGAGTACCGAGCTAAAAAAAGCCTGTTTTCATGTTCCGTTCAGCAATTGGGTTGTGGTTGGCTAGGAGGTCTCCTGGACATCACATCACAGCTTCCAGCTAGCTGAATCGTGATGAATCCCCATCTGAACCAGAAGAACCAATGAACCAATGACACAATTCATTTCCGATATTTCAACTGCATTTATGTTTAAAAAACGGTATAGAAATAATTTGACATGGTGTGTATATATATATATACAAATCGAAACCTTTTACCATATTTGAGCCACATATTTTTGACATTCAAAACTAAGCATGTTTGGATTAAACCATACTTTTAGCCGTATATTTTACCACCTAACGACTGAATTTAATCATTTATTTAACACACTTCTTCTCATAAACCATTTTTTGGGGACCACAAATTCCCGATATCCAATGTTCATCCAGCAATGCAAGGCCAGTTTTTGGTGGACCCATAAGGTCCCAATATACACTACGACCTAATCACTATAAAACCATACAAAACCATCATTTTCATCACCAAAATCTCCCCAGTTGACACAGCGCCCATTATTGCGCCCTCAGGTTGCCCTGGCCGACGAGGAGGGTGCACGTCGACTCGGCGCAGGCCGTAAAATGGTGTAAAATGGCGAATGAAACACCAACAATGTGGCAAAACCCAACAATCCTCTTGGTATGATTGAAACACCTTTCAATATCTTTCAATATTTAAGGTCACATTTTGGTAAATGGCTAAATTATCTATAAAAACCACCAGTTATGGTTATTGGTTTTGTCAAAAATGGCCCCATCGAAAATCTGTGGATCATCCCTCTGGTAACCCTCTGGTAACCCTCTGGTAATGACCATAGAAATAGTTGATATTTACCTATTCAAAATGGTGATTTTCTATAGTTAATATAGTTATGTGAAAGTTTACCAGAAATTATGATATTCTGGTAGATAATTTTTAATGATCCAAGGATTATCATAGATTATCCATGATTATCCCCAAGCTTTGTATCATTTTTGTTATTCTTTCTGACGCTAATGGGGGAGGCCCTCCAAAAAAACCATCCCCAGACGAGGATGGTTCAAGCTTCACAATGGGGCTTTAGAACTTCTCCAGGGTCTGTAGGCGCTGATCTCTTGTGGATAATATCGCATCCATCATCAAACCGGACAAATCCTCTGAGGAATGTTCGGTGATGCTCAGTTATCAAACCGGTTATGGTGAGTAGAATCATCATGAATCATATTATTGATTAATCATTGTGAATTAAATCCCATCATATAGAATCCCATTAAATCCCATTAAATCCCATTCATTAATATTCATGAATATGTTACTCACGTTTTGCCATGTGCCCTGCAGCGCGCCTCAGGCTTTCCAGCGGGCAAGGTGAGGAGCGACCGCGAGAAATCCTTTCCCTTGGAGGTGCCGAGAACACCGTAGAATCTCAGAAGCCACGTTTTTAAAGATGGAAATCCCCAAATGTGGAGGTTTAAAACGTTTTTTTAATATTTGTCATATGTTTAAATATGTTTAGATCAACTATAAATGTCTATAAATGATATATGAAAAATCATCTATAGATAGTGGATTTCTAGGCATGGCCGATGACTCGGGGCTGCATGCTGTCAGACTTTTCTGCAACATTGGGTGAAATTCCTGTCTTTGATCTTAATAAACAAAACAACCTAGAGACAAATGAGATGGACGCTTTAAATTTGATGGGTTGTCGCACACATGTATATATATATATATATACATTTATGTACATATATTGTACCCCTGGATGTCTCTGTCACTGGATTCATAGCAGAGTTTCATGGCCTTTCAAGAGCCATTTGAAGCTCACGTGTGTCGCAGGTTCTCCGAGCAGGGCTTACCTTGGAGCTGGAGAAAGCGCAGGCGGAAACAGCACCATTGCTGGTGTTTCTGGGGGCTGTGAAAATATGAAGGATGATCATCATTGTCATGGGATGATTTTCATGTCTTTTCATCGGATTATTCATAGGTTATATTGAGTCATAACGAATTGTGTAAATAGCTGTTTATAACCTACCAACGTAGAATAATGGTCTATATAGAAGGACAAATATATTCATATAATTCATATTAGTTTATATATATATACAGTACATATCTATAGATATATATGATATAGCATAGTAGGTATACAGGTTAATGTGCGTATCGTGATGTAGTCTGCAGAGCACCCCCAAGATTCCACCCTCAAAGATGATTCGAAGAACTGCGTTAGACAGAAGAGCATACAGCAGCATACAACTCAGTATTAGCATTGGAGTATTAATATTAATTTATTCCATTTACTAGTCCAGTAGTATTCCATTAGCAGTCTGAACAAACCATCAATCATTTCAGATATATATATATATATTGGGTATTTATGGTATTTCGGCCACCAAAAAACATGAACAGTTAACCTTTTATCGGCCCCCGATCATTTTTTCCACACTTTTTTCCACACAAAAAAAACCATTGGCCAGGCAAGTATGGAGGACGACCGTCGACACATCTTGAACTGCATCGCTGGACGTGCTTTGGACGAGGAGCCGCTGGCGGAGGATCCCAGTGCCTCGTCAACGGAAATGTGGCGCCAAACAGCAGATCGTGGTCCAATACATCTGGGTACATTGGATTAACATACCCTCTGGTAATTTAACAGTTTGCTATTGAAAATGGCCATTTATAGTGAGTTTTCCCATTAAAAATGGTGATTTCCAATAGCTATGTTAGTTTACCAGAGGGTATCCATTCCTCTGGGTAAATTTCATCACGACCTCACTGTCCTCCCTCACTGGGAATCATGGTTAGATTGCGGGAAATCATCCCCAAATGGCCCAACAATTCAGGTTAGTGACATATTGTAATTTACCCAGATAAGATATTAATGTGGAATAATGGTAATGATCACTATATGGTAATACATTGGTAATAAGATTATTAATATGCCAATGATTACCGATCATTACCCATACATAAGATATTAACAAGAATCATAATGGGTATCATAATAGTGATTTAACCACTAGCAATGTGGCTATGAATCATGATGAACATTGATTAACCACAATTCACGACAATTGTGAATGTAGATCAAGCATAGTCATGGGGTTGTTGCAGGTGATTTGGCATATTTTCTGGGAAATACAACACTACTTGGGGAATCTATAGGGAATATGCTTTATTTCTGGGGGTTCTTTCAGCAAATCCAAGTAATTGGGTTATGAATCATGATTGGTGGACCTTGCTGGATTATCACTCCTACATAGCTGGACTATCACTTGTTGGGGTGGCAGACCATCGTTCCCAAAACATTTTGTTTGTTTTGTTGGCGAATTCGGTTACCCTTGAATTGGTTAATCACCAGTATCCCTTCAAAATCCGCCACTTTCACATCATTTGCCTTTTAACTGGGGGTATACATTCGCCATTTTCAGTTATCATATCATTATGGTTCTAGATATACAATGATATACAGTATCTCATTGAATCCCCATTCTTGTGGCTTATACCGTTATACCCCAGTTTTGTCGGTTAAAATCTCTACGCCCCATGGCTTGTCATTCCCGGTTCTTTTTGTTGAGGTTACCACAGGGTGAATCAAACCCTGCGCGGCATCTTTGCAGTGTCAGGCCAGGTGGTGAAATGGGGATCTGACCAGCATAAAATGGCGGTGTTTTAGAGGGATTGTTGATGGAACATTTATGGAATATTCATGGACTGCTAATGGAATATAATCCTGGACTAGTAATGTTTCATGGAATAGCAATGGAATAGTATTGGAAGATTAGTGGATATTGCATTCCGGTGTCATCAAATGTGGCTAGCTGGGAAATCCCCAAACTAAATGGAGGTTTTAGTGGGAAAATCATCAAACTGCATGGTAGATTTTCATAGATGTTCCATTGCTATGTGTGACTACTGAAGGGTAATGAAGTTTCACGAGTATCAATTGAATGAGTTTGTGGATATTGATCCGTATCAATGGATGCTAATTGGTTTTATTGGATAAAAACCAATATGTTTTAACCACGATTATTTCGGTAGGTTTGAAAAGGTGATCTCTTGTAGGTACAATGATGGTCCAGCATATTCTCGGATTTCCCCACAATTTTCAGACCCACTTGAATTGAAACTTCGAGATTCAGTAGCTGACTTAAACGGGATGCACCTAATCTACGGTTGAAGAGCTTACTTACGAGAATATCCGATCCGAACAGTATGGTCTTACAGTAGCTCTACTAGTCAAGTCATTGATCATTGTGCAGGGGCCAGATGTTGGCTTGTTATTTACCCTTTAAATATGATCCATTTATCATCATTTATCTAACATGTTCCATTAAAGGGTAAATAAGGAATGCTTTTTTAAAACTGTTCATCTATGCTCCATTTATCAAATATGGCAACTGTTTGATCATGACCTGGATGATTTTATATCGTCCAAGTCCTCCAAGTTCAGGTTGGCGTCAAGCTGTGGAGCGTGACATTGTGGAGGCGAGGCGAGTCGCCTTTTGGGTGGTCGAATGGGTGGGTTTTTGTTACCGGTTGAATTACTGCTTGATGGGGTTGATGAATTACATAACTGGTTGATAACTGGTTGATAACTGGTTGATAACTGGTTGATAACTGGTTGATAACTGGTTGATAACTGGTTGATAACTGGTTGATGGTTTAAAATGATTTTAAATGACTTCTTTTTCTTGCCTACTGTTTCCTGGAATGATGACCATGAAATATCACGATGTTTGTAGGTCGTAGGTAAACATGGGGATAGAAGGAATAGGTCGACATGATGCGTCACGGGGTGTGAATCCACTGTCAACACGGAGCCGTGTTGGGATATTGGTCACTATGGTGTGTGTACCATCCCAGTTTTGGGCGCTCTTCAGCCAGTGACCCAGATCCTTTTTCAAACTGGGGATGCCCAAAATGACAATCGCTTGGATGAATTTCACCCCCAAACTGTCGGTCATTTGGGGGTGTCCAAATCTTAAAAAGGCGGATCTTGACCATGTGTGTGTCTCCTACCAAGTTAGCTGTCACTGACTTTGATGCATGATGCCGGAATTTTGGGAACGTTGGTGACACTTCTCCAGAAAGAGGAGGATGGAGATGCTTATACACTTGAGTACTTGTATTCTTTCTTCAGTCCAATCTAACCATCTAACATCATCTAACCATATTTTCATCATTTTCATCCAATATCCACCCTAAAAACTTCCAGGTTGCCATCAAATTTCCCCAGCTTTCAGGCCCTCCAGCTGCCAGAGATCTTGGGCGCCGCTCAACGGGAAGAGCTGGTCTTGGACTTCACAGGTGCGAAAACAGCCCACCCGCGGCGGAGATGGGGGGGTGGAGATGGCCATTGTTTGTGACCAACGTCAAAGGATGATACTTTTTATACATCCATATATATATAGATACATGGAAACACCAGATATTATATGTAAAAACTACTATATATATATATATCATATTTTTTTGATATATAGATCTTATAGCCTATATACATCCCATATATCAATATCCTCATCACTTCCCAGGACGCTCCGCCAGGCTCCGTGGCGTTGCAGGACGCCTGCGCCGTTGCCATCGGCCGCTGCCTGGCGTCCAGCGCCTTGAGCGCCGCGCTGCGTCGCCTGGAGGTGAGCTGCCGCTGGTGTCCGGAGATCAGCGACCTGGAGCAATGGAGCAAGGGATTATATCAACATATATATGGTTTATTATGGTATAATATGGTATAGTATGGTATAATGATAGATTATGGAGCAATATGATATATATATATATATACATATGTAACTATAATTATGTATAGTACCAATCATAATTGGGAAATATTATGATATACATAGTAATAACATAGAATATGATCCATATGGAGCAGATAGTATCCTATATTATATATGTATATTCTTATATATATATATATGTGATATTATGGTATATTATAGTATAATAGATGGTATAATTATGATATCTACTATGGTATTACTATATGGTATCAACTATTACTATATGGTAGATCTACTATGGTATAATTATGATATCTACTATGGTATTATATGGTATATCTACTATGGTATTATTACGATATCTACTATATTTACTATATATATATACTGTATATATATCTACTATGGTATTATGGTATATTATGATAATGGTATGTTATAGTAGATAATGGTATTATACCATAATATTCAACATATATATGGTATATTATGGTATAATATGGTATATTATGGTATAATGATAGATTATGGAGCAATATGATATATATTTTACCAATCATGATATCATATAATATATATATATCTCTACTATTATGATGTATTATGATATTATGGTATATTATGGTAACATATATTACCAATCATCGTTCCCCATATGGTATATACATATATATATATACTGGTGTAGAAAAACGTATCCCCCATGATGATATATTATTGGTTGTAACTATATATATATGTAACTATATAATTATGTATAGTACCAATCATAATTTGGATATATATATATATATATATTACCAATCATGATATATTATGATATACATAGTAATAACATATAATATGATCCATTGTGATATAATCTAGTTGCATCTAGACTTTAATAATATTAATATTATAGTAAGCGTGCCAATATGGGATATATATTACCAATAATAGCTCCTTACATATTTACCAATATATCTCTATTATAACATTGCCGGATGTCATATATATATATGTGTATATATATAGTTATAGTTGATTATATAGTAATATTATGTAATATCATTTTTTCCCATATTGTAATATATATGAAATGTCTGTGATCCATTATGATATAGTATATATAATTATTTAGACTTTATATGGTAATATTATATAGTAATTAATGGTTTTAGTACTTATTTTGTAATATTATAGAGGAATATGATATAGTAGTATTACGGCCAAACACCTTGATTTGCCCGCGCTTTTCGGCGGCCATCTTCCGACGTGCTGAAAACGTGGTAAAAATGGGAGTTTTTTGCATGACCGGTAACTTGAAGTTGTTTGTCTCAACGCACAGGTCCCTGACCTGTGCGCGGCTTTTACGCAGCAACATCATCATCATCAACATGAACATCATCATCATCATCATCATCAACAACATTAACATTAACATCAACATCAACATCAGTTTAATATTCCCCAAATACCGTTGTTGATCTTCCCAATTGAATGTAAAGTTTAACGGGGGTGGGAGTTT
>Ga0126342_10009637_pt1 | contig 17307 bp, 17 predicted proteins | sample Cyp1metagenome_FD_92528 | JGI IMG/M metagenome (GOLD analysis project Ga0126342, IMG submission 92528) | Coral microbial communities from Lord Howe Island, Old Settlement Bay, Australia - Cyphastrea 1 metagenome | ecosystem: Host-associated > Invertebrates > Cnidaria > Coral ... | reverse complement strand
TGCTGGCTAAATCCTGGTGAAATCCTACTTTTTGCTGGCTAAATCCAGCTAAATCCTGGTGAAATCCAACTTTTTGCTGGCTAAATCCTGGTGAAATCCTACTTTTTGCTGGCTAAATCCAGCAAAATCCTGGTGAAATCGCACTTTTTGCTGGCTAAATCCAGGTGAAATCCTACTTTTTGCTGGCTAAATCCAGCTAAATCCCAACGTTGGTTGAGGTGGTCCCTGGGCGTGCTGACGTTTGAGCTCAATGCAGGGCATACGCCCTGGGATGACGAGGGCCTCGCTGATCTCTTCGGGACCGGCTGCAGTTTTTTGGGAATTTATATCATACCCGATTATTTTTATCATGAATCATTACCACCTGCCATAAGTTGGGATATTTCCAATATTTTCCAACTAATAGTTGTTTTTGGGTTTATGATATCCCATCTCATTATGGTGGTTATATCCATGGTTAGTTACCTCAACTGCACCCCCCTGGCGCATGGCTGCAGGAAGCTGCTGGCCATCCGTCGCAGCCAGGCAGTGTTTTGGTATTCACCAACAGCACCATGGTGATCATGGCCATGTCGATGGGGATCAATGGTTTGGCACCATGGTGATAGGTCCCCTTCACTTCTGTGATTCTTCCCATGCTCACTGACCAAGACGCTAAGTGCTTCATGGATCAAACATCGGAGTTCGACTGGATCGCTCTGGGATTTCAGTGGATTTCAGTCATTTGGAGCCGGACTCACTTGGACGATTGATTGCTTGGTGAAATTTGGTGCACAGACTTTTCATGCCTTGACTTTTTTTCGACAGGAAAAAGGAGAGCCCAGATATCCCTTCAGCTGTCCGTTGATCGTGCGGAACTTCATCTCCAAGCTTTTGCAACCGCGACGGCATTTTCAGCGAATTTTGGGATCAGCATGGGGATACCATTTTAGGAATCCCAAAAGGATGTTGGTGGAGGTTGGAAATCCCACATTGAATTAAGAACATGTATAGAACATGTATAGATTGATCGACAATGCTACCAAAATCAGGGATGTTCCATTACCATGATTCTTTTATACATGTAGATATCGATATGGGTGAAAATCTTTTGGTCAACTGTCCCGGTAGTGGAACAAATCGATGTGTGTGTTTAAGTTGATGCATGAGTTTAAGTTGATGCCATCATAGGTGTTTGGCAATAGTATATCCAAACATAATAATTCTGGCAATTATCTGTTTATATTATGATCACTATCATCTGTGTTTGGATATATTATGAATTATTATGATATATTCTATTTTGTTGATAGTGATCTGATCTACACAGGTTATATTCCAATCCATCTATGTCTGTATTTCCACCAACACAGACATAGAAACAAACAGTGGAATGTGGACCATTTGACATTGATACATCCATGATATGCGCAAGAATCATGCAACTCATTTTTGATAGTTGAAATTATGAATAATTAAATCCTGATGATTGGGGAGCCATGGGAATGTATGCGAATGATTTCCCTGGGAATATAGGATACTTTCTTGAAAATTGAATGGGCGACAATATTGCATTTCCCATTCTTAAGATTTGATGGGAAGATGTCATTCTTTTCCTCAAACACGGAGAATGCTCCCAGATGGGAAGAGCCAATTTTCCGCTTACCTTGCATTGCGTACATACATGCACACATCTAGTCTAGTCATCTAGTCCAATTTCACATAAGTTTTGGCAGTTTCCAGCAACACAAAGGAATGATTTTTCTGTAGAGCAGAACTTTCTCCGTTTTCACCTTGATCCCGATCGTACCATGCTGTAGCAAATTTCCACCAGAACTTTTGACACCGTGCAGTTTCAATTCATACTTTGGTAAGTTGATATGTAATATGTTAATATATGTTATATGTTCCAAATACGTACTGGTACATATAATAGTACTATAGTATGATTAATGTTCAGATAGTGCTCCCAATCTACTGAAAACATATGGAATATCGGAATATATCGGATAGTTGGATAATTGGGATCATTCTTTCCTAATCTTCTTCATTCTCAATTCTGTATTGTTTCTCCATATCAAAAACACTTATCCCATACTTGTTCAATATCCTATGTCCCAATGTCCAACACACATATCCCGCACATCTCAATGTAAATGAACACATCCCACATTGTTGATGTTTCAATCCGTATTTTCGAGGGTCGATTCTACCATTTGTTTTAATGGTTACCTCTCAATTTCCAAAAAACACACTTTCATATTGAATTTGATTTCCGAGTCAAAAACTATAAGACTCTATCAGGGGCCTAGTTTTGCCATGTTTTGTCATGTTTTTCAGAAGCAGAATGGATGCAATAGATGAGTTTTCCCAACAAATTACCCTTTTCACGAACATAGATGTGGAAAATCATGGAAAATCAACCATTTCTAGATGATTCTCCTAGGGAAACCATCAATTTTTGCATATTCCTCGATCGTTTTTCCAAGAAGTTCCCATCATTTCCGGCGCTTCCCCGAGGCAAAAACTGCCTCGTCGTCTCGGCGCTCGAAGGGGCGCCAGGGAGATACGGCGCGCCGTGCGAAACGCGGGAGAGAGAAAGACAGGAAACAAACACACCAAAACTCATGGGAAATCATGTTTTTGTTTTTTTTAAATGATACAACGAGCTTTTTTTAAAAGTATATACATATATATATAATTATATATACATACACAGTTTATAATATATATATATATAATATGTAGTATATATGTATATCAGATCAAGATTTTAGAGTGAAACTGAGAAAACTCGTGATTTCACCTAAAGAACTGTGAATTCACCAGGGGGACAGCGGGGATGCGGGGGAATTCTGGGGACGGTTCCGGTTTTTTTTTCTGTCATATTTTTCCACATTCTCCCCTAATGATAGATATAATATGATACAATGATACAATGATACAATGATGTATGCCAGATGTATGCCACATCAGATATACATCATTCATGATTGGGTTTTTCCAAATAATATCTCTATATATATAATGATAGAAAAAACATATGGATATTTATCCCATTCCATGGAATCCCATGGAATCCCATTGAAAAATCCCATCGAATCATGGAGACATGTTCCAGCCAGGGAGCACATCTTTTTTCAGAAGCTGGGTTTCGACTTTCAGGCGCCGATCATCTCCGGGACTTTCGGTGGAGTCTTTCGGAGATCTCAACCTTCGATGTTCGACGATGAATTTTTTGGGTGTCAAAACGACTCAACGCATCTAACCAGGAGTGTTTTTTCTTTTAGATGTGTGTAGTATATATATATATATATACAATATAAAACTATAGAAATAGATATGTCACCATCTCTAATATATATATATATATGCAATATACTCTATAACTACAATATGTTCTATTTAGATGACTGGGTCGGCACCTTTTGCGCTTCGCGCTTCGCAAGGCGCTCAAGGCGCAAACGCTTCAGCCACCCATGGCGCGTGCTTTCAACGCGAGGCGGAGGGATATGGGGGAATTCACTTGGAACTTGTTATCATGGGGATATCATGGGGATATCATGGGGATATCATGGGGATATCATGGGGATATCATGGAGATATCATGGGGATATCATGGGGAATAATGGAACTTGTTGAAACTTTTTTTTTAAATGTTTCTTTTATTTTTATTGGTGGGGAACTTGGACAGGGCATGTCTGGGGATGGTCTTTAGATCGATGAAGGCGGATTTCTGCTGGAATTTTGGAACTTTCCAGAATTTGAAGGTTGCTTTCCTTCCTCAACCTTCCACCACATCTTAGGCTTGGAATTGGGGTATCTCTGAATATGTCCAGGAAATGAATATGACAACCAGCTACGCTGTGCACCGCAAAATATCGATGGAATTGAAGGGACCCAAACACGACGATCGCTCTGAATTTCTACAAAGATGCGGAAATTTGATGAAATTTGGAGTTGAAAACTCACTCAAATGGTCAGAGATCGGGAATCTCCTCCATGGATTTGCGGAGAAGTTGTGGGTACCCAAGTTTGAGAAGCCGCTCTTCTTTGTCTTGGAGCACTGCTTCCCCATATTCCCAAAACCACCAGTGGCTAGAGGTCAAATGTCGTTTTTTTTTTTTTTAAGGCCTGCAATACTGACCCAGAGCATCACTATGCCACAGGGACGCCGATGGAGGTGGCATCCATGATCTGCAAGGCGGGTGTGGTCCTCTGGGTCTTAGCTCTTGATCCGTCCAGATATAATTTAAGTGGTTGGTGGATGCTTTCAAAGACTCCCAGAATCGGTTTATGTGATATAAAATATATATAGATATATAATTATAAATTATAATTATAAGGGAACATCTGCAGGAGACCCCTGCCTTTGGGGGACAAAACCCGTGGTTTCCTGTAGATTTTCCCTCAAACCAATCCATTGAAAGACCTGGGACTCGCCGGTTAGCGATTGCCATAGCTTGCAATCAACCACCACAGCCAGCATAGTCTCAGAGTTTTTTTTTTGGCGACCAGATTGATGTTTCATGCATTTCTGAAATGGGGATGTGATTAGATGGGTATGGATCAATACCTATTAATACCATTTTTAGGGGAATGAACATCCATTTGCCAGCTATTTTGATGTTCACCAGGGGTACAAGGTTTTGACACACTGCCAAATGGGGATGTGATTAGTTCAAGCATTTCCGCCCGAAAAGATGGGCTAATTTTTGGCTTTTTCGGATCAATTCTTTGGAGCTCCTCTGGTCCACTGGTTGACGGCAGGTGAATTGCGGAAGGGCCCCTTGTTTCGCCCTCTGCGCGGCGAAAGCAAGTTGGGGATCACGGTAGATCTACGGATCTACGGCCCCATTTGGGGGTGGCCCATAATGTGAGCAACCCAATAATAAACCCACACATTTATGGTGATCTTGGGGATGGTTTATTATTGGGTTTCTCAGTTTCTCACATTAAACCTAAAATACGCATGGGATTTAGGATGGTTTAGGATGGTTTAGGGTTGTAGGTTCCATGAATCTGGGCAAGCACTTGGCAATGGTTTTGGGGGGACAACCTCCCCAAAGTGGCCAACTGGGTTTGTCAACAGGTTCTTGGTTGAATTCTCATGGATATGCTGGGATACCCTCTGGTAAACTGTCCCATAACCATGGAAAATCACCATTTTTAATGGGGATTCATCAACTATACATGGCAATTTTCAATAGCTATGTTACAACTTACCAGAGGGTAACTCCATCCATATCAATATCTGCTGACAACTGCCCCTCAGGTGGGACGAGGTTTTTTGAGCGCCGTGTGCAGCTCAGAAAGCCGATGGGAAAATGTTTGCGAAGATCATCGACAAAGCATCCTGGATATCCATTCCTATCGTTTTTTTGGTTACTGGATTTTCCTATAGACGTACACAGTATATCATATATATATATATACAATATAAATAACATAATATATTAATGTATAGTATCATATATATATAATGTCACACAGGTATATATATATACATATGTATGTACACATTCATATGATCGTACATACGGTATAAGATATACAAAAAACAGATGCAGAAAATACCCGTTTCATCTTTAACGGTATGGTCACATAGCCACACGTGGGTGCATCCAAAATGCGGCATTCCCATGGACGCATAACATTTGCATGTGTACATCAATGCATACATATCAGCCACATACACCCACCAATGTCCACACATGTAACCTACCAAGACAGTGAAGGTTTTGTAGGAAAACCCAACGTTCACCGTTCAACGTGAGGTTTTGCCATGCAGACCTTCATTCTGCGGGAGCTCCCGCGCAGAGGGACCCAGCTCCATCAAGGTGGATGATGTATATCTGTATAACAGTATAACACATTTTTTTCCAGGAATTACCAACTATATATATATAATTATAATTATATATATATGCATATATTGATAAACATATAACAATGTAGACGATTTTTGTTTTTCTGTTTCATGATTGTTTTGGGTCAAAGTTGGGCAACCTCAAGCAAACGTGATAATAGACCCCGCCCAATTATATCCCCACAAAAGTTGTCGCAAGATCAATTGGATACTGTATATACAGTACCTCTGGATATAAAACAACCAGATCGGTAAAACCGAATCATATATATATATATATACGTATGTAGATGCACTTATATAACGTTCTATACATAGCAACTTGATATATCATCAACTCCAATTTTCCCCGAGTTGTGTCTGGCTTGACGCAGTCGCTGTAGGCGGGGACTCCGCGGAGGGTCAAACGTTGGGGATCTAAGCATGAAATGTCCAACAGAAGTTGGGAATTCTCAGGATGTTCCCTGGGAAACTAACATGGATGTGGGAAACTTATGGTTTCCCTGGGATGTGGGAAACTAACGGGATCTGCTTTTTTTGTGGATTTTCATATGTAGATATAGGGGGGTCCCTTCAAAAAAATCGCTTCCGATATGGAGGTCATCAGCCATGGGGAATTGGTTTATTGTTGAGTGTATCACATCATGATGCAATCAATAAAATAGGGTTTTTCACAGGACACTTGTCGACAAGTTTGGGTTCTATGACCAATTGTGGACATATGTGCAACAGAGATATGTGTCTATGTACACGTACGGACACGTCTTGCCCAGATGGCTTGCCTTTCTGCTGCAACGGATTTCATCGCAACAAGAATGGCCTGCGTCGGTAGGTTTGAACAGAGGGATGTTGAACAGAGGGATGTCTGACATTATATACACCCCGAAAAAGATAGAATCGCATTTCCTCTGGATGGCATAGATTTCCTGTTTTCCCCATGATTTCCAGGTGTCCAACCTCTCTACAGTATCTGTTTCGGGGCTGCAACATGCTCTTGTGGATAACATCCTCTGCCTGGCAGAGTAGCGGCAGCCTTGCGTCCCCCAAGAATGGATCGTTTTTACACAAAAATTATCCCCTATGTTTTGCTGGTTATACATCCCCATCAAATCACCCATAAATATGTATAAATATGTGTGTGTATATATAATTATATATAATATGTATATATGATGTATACATATTCATAAAATATAGCAATGTTAAAATTCCATGGCCATGATATGTTATAGCAACTGCAACTATCCGTGAAGAAATACACAAAATACTATTTGCCATGAGTTGCGGGTTGAACTATTAGCTTCCATTGACATTTGGTTCTTTTTAGGTCATACTATGAATTTGCTTTACTGGAGGGAAACCATATTATCCCTATGATATAGCCATAATACCTCCTTCATGGTATACCCATTGTAGAGCTGCTTTATCCCCTGATAGAGCCATTCTGTAGCCATATACTTGTATGATCTTGTATGTATATATATATACACACGGTATAGCATAATATAGCAACAGCAACAATCCCGTAGATACACAGATAAATAATTATGTATATATAAACTGATTAAATGACTATGTTTAACACATTCCCAACTGTCACTGATATATGATTTTTATGACTCATGGTATATCATGTCAATGAATAATTATGGCTAAATGATAAATTGACAATACCCTCTGGTAATTTAACATAGCTATTGAAAATGGTGATTTATAGTGGATTTTCCCATCAAAAATGGTGATTTTCCATAGCTACGTAAAATCACCAGAGGGTAAATGTCACATTCATGGTATAGCCATATTCCCAACTGCCACTGCGATTCCAAGGTGCGTGGATCGTACAGTGGACGGCGTTTTGCGAGCGGCGACGTTTTGCTTGGGTCATTGGTGCGACAAAAACTGAAGTCCATGGAGCTTCCCAAAAGTCAAACATGGCTATTTCCAATCCAAAGTTTTTCTTTTAAATTTCCTTTCACTGCATTGTTTTGAGATTGGAGTCGTTTCATTTTGGTTAACATCGTAAACATATCTACACAATTCTACACATTTCTTTGGGTTTAAACATCCAGATTTTCTTGGGGCAAAGTAACATTTTGATGCCAGCCACATTATGTGCTTCTGATCACCTACTACCCAGCTCCGCCACTCTGGCACAGTCTTGAAAGAAAATTCTCAGAGAGAGATTCAGAAAGCAGAGTACTATATATATATATATACACATACATATACATATTCATTAACCTTCCAACACCAAGCGTTAGCATCACTGTAAGTCAACTATCACGGATACCAGAATGCAAAACCGTTTTTGGGTGTCCAGCTTTTTGGTTTGCCTCAAGATGGGGAGATATGGGGAGACCATGATGACTGACAAACCATGGATCGAAAATAAATTTGGAGCTCAAAAAACCTGTCCCAAGCTGTCTGTGAAAATGATGTTTACCAATCTCTAGACGTTTTTTTTTTCGGATTCTTTTGGCATGTTATAGGTTTCTTTTTTTTTTGTGTTTGCCTTTGCATGTTGCATGTTGTGTGTTGCTGTTGCTTTTGTTGCTGTTGCTGCCGCTGCTGGTGTTGTTGCTGATGGGGTTGCTGTTGCTGTTGCTGTCCTGTGATTGTCACCATCCAGGCATGGTGCCAACCCTCCAGCCATCTAGTGACAGTAGAAAACAAGACTGTGCTACTAGGTAGAGTTCCAATTGCTTGTGTCGATGCCACACAGAAAGCGCCAACGAACATGGGGAGTGAGTTTCAATCTGAGAAACACCAGCGACCCTTTCGCCTTCTGGCAAATGTCATTGACACTTTCAACACTTATACGCTACTCCTAGTGCCCCAGCTCGTAGCTACGAGATTTATAAGGATGTTTACCCATATATATAGAACTGGATCCACTCAATTCTGGCAACCCGGCAAGACACTGTGGGTCAAACGTGGCATCGGCACAGCTCATGAGTTTCTGCGGCCCATGGAGGGTGTCAGTTTCCAGCGGTACTCGTAGGAGTGCATCCCAGCGATATACGTTGGATGTGGCAATCACGAGACCATGGAGCGATATTGATCATATCACTGTCAGGGGCAGATTGGGATAGTTTCCGGAAATCATGACTGCTAGGGGGACAGCATCGCGTCACACTGCGACATTGGAAGACATTGACGAAACGGTACCAGCAATGATTTGAACGGAAACTGCTGTGGTTGAAAAGAACAAGAAATATCATAGCTTTATGAGCAGCCACTGACATTTCCCCCATATTTTTCAAGGGATTCATGAAATTCTACGGACAAAGAACAACAACACTCAACCAATGAGCAGCCGCACCTGATTGCTGGGACAGCTGGAACAGGGCCGCGCCTTTTGCACCTCGACTTTCTTGCCGCGGCAATCAGGGGGATGCTCTGGAGGACAGGCTGCAGGGGATGTGTTGACTTTCAATTGCGCTTGTAATGTCTCCATATCATGTTTTGTTGGTTACCTGGGGGCAAACTGACATAGATGTGGACAATCACCATTTTCCATAGGTAATTCACCTATAAATGGACCATTTTCCACATCTATGTAGTGGGTATATGCTCTGTTTCTGTTCGTGATACACCCTCATCTTTAGGCTGCTCCAGGCTGATTTCCACGCTCGTTGCTGGTTTCATGGGGGGCCGGTGCAACGAAAAAGGCACTGTCCAACAAAATGCGGGTTTTGTTGCGACTTCTCCAAACTGTTTTGCACATGTTAATCATGTATAAATATATATATATATATATACATATTTATATACATGATTAACATGATATTAAATTAGATGACTTAACATGTATATCAAGGCAACAATCAATTTTTTGGGATGACATGGGTACATTCTGGGGAAACCATTTTCGAAACCGTCTCCTTTTTGGATCTGTTTGGTATCTTGAAGCCAATAGACCAATGCACAGTCAATCCCCAAAACGATCCTGCCACGATCCGGAATTGGATGTTTAGGCAATACAAAGGAAACACCCTGAGCCTGAAACACCCAAAAAATGCAGGATACACAGTTTTTGAATCCCACTTAGGATCATGGCCATGGCCTTGTAGAGTCGTCAGGGTACATCACCCCGTTTCTGAAGGGCTGGACAACTGGGTGGATGACATCGCGCAGGAGCTCGCATCCTTCAGCAGCGCGTCCCTGACTTCACGCGCTGTGCACGTTGCGCCGCGTCTGGTGCCGCACCGGTGGCCTCTTTCACTCGCAAAGAACGGCAGAGAGAGGCAACCGCTGGCCGTACCAATGGTCTCGGAATGTCCAGGAGATCATGTTTAATATCTATTAATTATCATTATTGAATATTGAGGCACTTTGGAGACTTGTAGTGACATCATATGAAAAAACTTCAGAAAAAAGACAGCTGCTTGACCCATTTGGTACCGCCCAAGTCGCAAAGCCGTCTGAGACAGCATGCCGGAACCATGTCAACTGACAGGTGCTGTCTCTTCAGGACCAGACTCTCAGGTGATTTCACCTGGGCACCGTGGTTGATGGGCTCAATCTTCCTTCTCCAGGTGGCCAAGAGCCACACCTGTCAACCTAAGGTGCTTCGTATGTGGAACGCCATCAACCGCGGCCGAAAATCTCGCACAGTCGCCGGTCTAGGTGAGCCTGCAGATGTTGTCCACTTCGAACCAGTTTGGAGATGTTTCATCCAGATGTGTCTATCAGATTTCAGCTACTACAGTTTCATCAGTGTTTCCTAATTTTCAGCTGGCTCGGAGACAATGTCCATGCTCGGAATTCGGAATGTCGCGAGTGTTGGCTCACCTGAGGGCCTCAATATCCAGGGCTCTGGGGCCCTTGGCATGTTTTCCAGGTTTGATGTTGGCTCGGATCTCTGCTGATGCTGTGTACCACAATCAAAACACCCGAAGCAAAAAAAAAGCAAACACACAGTACGTATTCTGTGAGAAATAACATCACTACTATTTGTTAGCACAAACATCGATTACATACAACGGCAACTTGATCATCCTTGTACTTGTGCGATACGTGTGCGTCGAAGAAGCGAAACTCTCCTCACCAAGCAGAAATTCGATGACGCATCCATCAGATGAGTTGACGGGTTTCGATGACTGTGCTATTCGATACTCTATTTTGGTATATGATAGAGTATATACGCAATATATTCAATATGAATGTGTATCTATTGATTTATAGGTTGATTTAATTAGGCTTCAACAAGAGCGGTGAGTCATTCAATGTCTGCTGGTGTTTCCTTACCTGGGACCCATTGCTTCGCTGAAATCTGAGTCAGTGATCGAGCCACTGCCCGGGGGCCAGAGCTGGGCCAGCGTCTAGGACGGTGTCGCGGTGTCGCTTCGGTTTTTTAAGGGCCACACATTCCCCAACCAAATAGTGCTTAGGATCACAGCATCCATCAGTATCCGATAAGCATCAACCAGATAATTATAATTATTATCACAATATAAGAATCATAATTAATAATCATCATAAATAAACATAGCAATGGCAATAACACTAATACTGATACTGATGATGATAATGACAGCACTGATAATAATGCTAATATCATCATCACCATCACCATCATCAGCACAATCATATCAATTACCACAACGAAAGCTCAAAGAAACCAAACTAAAACATCAGATATCAATATGTTTCAATGAGATTACCATGTTTCTTGCGAACTCCACAAGAAGATGCGTGCGACACCGCCGGGTTTGGCCGGTGCGTTTCTTCAGCCTGAAACCAGCAGCTGCAGGACCGTGAATTTGACTGTGGGGATACCTGGGATACCAGCAACACAAATGGGGAATCCCCCAAAACCATAGGTTTCAACACTAAAATGGTCTGGTTTTGGATCCTTTGGGGGCACCATGACTTAGGAACCCCCTGACAAACCATAAAGATCCATAAAGAGTTTAAGCCCTGCAAAATGGGAAATGACATGCACATGCTGCAAACAAACCGGGAGGTTCGCATATTGGATTCAAAATTCGCAACTTGTTTAACCTGCCAAGCATGGGAGTTCAATGAAGATGGGACAAGATCCTGTATAATATACCGGTTATATATTATATACTCTCATAAACTTTCATATTCATTTCCGAACACTCTAGCATATCATGGCATATCATATCTATACGTATATATAGACGTATATAATATATACATTGAATACGTATGTACGAACACACTATATGTGTACAATGTATGTATCTATCATTATATATATATATATCTACATAGGTATACGCACATACATACACAGAATTCAAACATCACTGGCAGAACTTAAGCATACGAGAGATTCTTTCAACAGATGGAAGCCGTGCCCTCTTCAAACACACAAAAAACTGCTTTGCCAAAGAGGCTTGCCATGGCTCTGTCATGGGTCTGAGAATAGGGTATACCCCAAAAATTGTGGTTTTATGGGAAAATCATAGGAAAACCATAGGAAAATGGTGGTATGTACCCTCTGGTAAACATACCCCATAAAACCATCGATTGGGAGAATGATGATAAACCAGGACCATGGGGTACACGGGTACATTCTCCATTCAAAACCAATGTCGCGTCCCGTCCCAATGGGCTACATCGCTGCAGGAAGGTTTGCATCCACTTGGGTGCTGGGGTGAGCAGTCCACACTATGTGGTCATCCGCCACGTGTCAAGCAGTGAGATTTCTGTGACAAGATGCGATTTTGTCATGTCCAAAATGAACCAAATAAAATTCCGTAGTGTAATCTGTTCACAGACAAAGTTTGGGTCTTTGGTTGGAACCCAATTTGATCAATTTTAGTTCTTCTGCCAAAAACTGGTTCTATGTTTCTCATCCTAGATGGAATGAAAAACACCGGGACTGGGCAGCCTCTTTAAGTACAGCAACCAAATCTGGCCCTTCGTTTCGATAAAGAACGAAGGGGAAAAAATCCGAAAGGTCGTCCAGTTGGCAAGTTTAAGCTTAAGGTATTCTAAAGTTGGAAAAACATAGAACATCCACAAAATATCCGCAACACATCCAACTTTTTTCAGGGCCTTAAAGAAATCATCAGCCTCACTGCCCAATGGCCCAGGCTCCATTTGCTCTTTTGGCGTGATTCCAAGGCATTGGATGTCTGGATTTCAACGGAGATTTCCATGACTTGGCATGGTGCAACACAGTGATGCAGCTAACATTTGCAGAGCTCCAGGCTGACATGGCTGAGTGTGATTAGCAGGGGGTCTCAGAAACGGCGGTGGTGCACAACTGATTGGGAGAAGCGATGAGAATATCCCGTACGGCTGGACATGACGGCTGGACAAACACAGTCACTGGGCATCCTTAGCATCCGGCAGCACGGCCTTCTGAGGACCGTTCTAAGCCACGAACCACGGGGCCTGAGTTGCGTTGCGTTATCTGGGAACATCGGATGATGCGCAAGTGGAAGGAAGCCTCTGGTGGTCTTCAGTGTCAGCCCGCGTTGTGATGCTAGGCAATGATTGATGAATGTTCAGTTGACATCAGTATCATCAATTTCTGGTTGGTCAATGTTTGGACACTCGGGCCTCCCAAGTGCCATTTCAGAGGGATCCCTTCAGTCCCTTCAGTTTCTTGATAGGGCAGCTGCAATGGACGACTTGACCCCTGACGTGTGTGAAGAAAAGGGGGGGGGCCGTCAGAATCCGCTGTTGACTTTGCCAACGAGCAACGGGCATCAGCTCCGGGTGCGTTGTTGGTCAAAGGACGCGAGTCTGGGAGTCCTGGATCCTGCGGTGTGTCGGAATCCGCAGTTGGCGATGGCGCCAGGATGGCAATTCAGGAAGCTTTGGTGACCCATGTTGAGCCCCCAATCCTAGGTGATGTTGATGTGGAAAATAAAAGCAATCCGGCTAGTCATGCGTTGAAGCAAGCCGTCCAAGAGTATCATGGGACTGAGCCCGATTGACTGGTTGTAGCGTGTTGTATGCGTGTTGTAGCTTGCTGTAACTTGTTGTATCTTGCTGTAACCTTCTATGCTTGGATGTAACTTGGCGAATGTAGTGATAGGTGAAGAGTGGCAGTATGAATCAGAATGCAGGATGTTTTTCATGGCAAAAACGAATGGGCACATTGCAGAGTCCAGTTGGACCTTTTGCGCGTGTGGCGCGCACCATAAGAGCGTTTGCTTCGGTGACAAAAAAAATGATCATGTCCGGAATGCATTTGATGGCAATGTATGTAATGTGCACCAAGAAGGAACCCGTTTACTGTGACTTTGCACTTGCATGTTTTATAGTCCCAGTGGCAGCGCCTACAATATAGCTACTGCTGCTTCTGGACAATTCAATTTGGGGCCCATTCTTGGCCCAAAAAAACCTGATTCATGTGGCATTCCATGCGCCCTGGAAGCTGTTGGAGGCTCAGGATGGGTATGTTGCCCAGTCAGATGTTCAGCCGGCATGCAAAAAACCACCCCACCTGCAAAACAAGTCAAAACAACAGAGATTCGTCGACTTTCTGCACTTCCAACTGCTTCCAACTGATCCCACACCAAAAAAATCTAAAGCTTCCCAAGTGGATCCAACCACCATCGCCATGACTGATGAAGCACCTGACGGGGCTGATGACGTGGAGGCGGGATCGGCGGGACCGCACGCTTGGTGGCTCTGCAGCCCCTCCTTGGTGATTTTTCCAATCTTTTCTGGTGAAAAATGGTGAGCTGGTCATACGTTCCAGATCATTAGATTGTTTGCAGAGGGTCGAAGATTTACCCACAATAATCAATAATCCTGCAACGGGTCCAAACATCCCTATGTAGAAGTATCACCTCACTTAAAAACCAAGACTTCATTTGTAAGAAAAACATGGTATGAAAAATATTGAAACATGAAATACCCCATTGTCACCTGATTTAGCTATACCCATTATGCCTCTTCGCTGTTCATTGCGGATCCGGCAAAGTGATTGTAGTTAGGAAACATAGCTTGTACTGTCTTGTACTGTATATTCATATCTCTATTGGATATAGAACATTTATGAACATTTTGGTTTAAACATGTTCGCCCCAACCCGGACGTTGTTCCACACTTACAATCGTCATGATCATGATAGTAATAATAATAATCATCATCATCATGACCATCATAACATTAAAAATCGCCACCCCGTCTGAACAATACGTTGATTAGGGTAATAACATCAACTTTATCTTCATGAGGGGTCAAAATTCGCCGCCCCCTATGAACAATATGTTGATTGGGGTAATAGCATCAACTTTTCTTCATGAGGGGTTGAAATTCGCCACCCCCTATGACCAATATGTTGACTGGGCTAAGAACATCAACTTTATCTTCATAAGGGATCAAAATTCGCCGCCCCCTATGAACCATACGTTGATTAGGGTAATAACATCAACTTTATCTTCATGAGGGATCAATATTCGCCGCCCCCTCTGAACAATATGTTGACTGGGCTAATAACATAAACTTGATCTTCATGAGGGGTTGAAATTCGCCACCTTCTGTGAACAATTTGTTGATTGGGATAATAATATCAACTTTATCTTCATAAGGGATCAAAATTCGCCGCCCCCTATGAACAATATGTTGATTGGGGCAATAACATCGACTTTATCTTCATAAGGGGTCAAAATTCGCCACCGCTGTGAACAATATGTTGATTGGGGTAATAACATCAACTTTATCTTCATAAGGGATCAAAATTCGCCACCCCTTTTGAACAGTATGTTGATTGGGGTAAAAACATCAACTTTATCTTCCTAGCCACCTGAAGTCAGACGCGGCGCAACGTCAGGGTTGCAACACACATGTTTAGACATATCATCACCCCTATATTTCTAGCATTCTATTTTTTTTTGGCTATATCCTGAAAATGGAGACATGGACAGATAATATATACTTTAACTATCTAGAGCTTCGGGCGAGTACCTGGAAGATGCAGAGCCTTATACGATGTCCATGCTAAGGAATCCTAATAGGATGCCCATGTCCATTGAGCACTTTATTGTATAACGGTGCTACCCATGAAATTATACATAGTAGGTCTTATATATATATTATATATATAGAAACATGATAAAGGACATGATATCGATACATATATGCACATATTAGTATCATACTTGCACAATGAACAGCACTACATATACATTTATTTATTCCATATATAGAACTATATATGTATTATAATTACCAAGATAGATTATATAAATATAGACGATATGTGTGTATATATATATATATGTAATAAGGTTATAATATAATATAAAATGCATACCTACTTATAAACAACTATAATACATATACACATGTGATTCACGATTCAGGATGAGCCCGACGTGGAGGGGCTCTTTGGCTCCAGCGATGAAGAAGGCTGGGCCCCTTAAAAGGGCCCCCAGGGCCTTGGGAGGCCGATGGCTTCATCTCTGTGGGGATTAGAGGGTGCAATAAGGATAAGGGAAATCAATGGTATATAATATATATATATGATTATATATATATATGTATATATTCCCTTTCCCCAATAGTTTGGGATTATGGATTTGAAAATAGGGGATTATCATAGGGAGATTTTAGGAGAGATCATGGGGATTATTTTGGGATTTTAATGGGGTTAATATAGGGGTATTTTACGGTCACCAATAGTTTAGGGATATAATAACGGGAAATATGGTCATGGGTCACCTATTATTGCCATATTTGGATATATTTGGAGGAAAAACTCCATTAACCAACTTTAGGGCACCATTTGGGTACCAATAAAGGGAAGATAACCATCAAAAAACATGGGATCAACAGTTTTTTTTCATTAAGAAGGGATCTTAACTAACTGTTAAGGGGGATTCTGATTGATTCAACAGAAATGGGTCCTCGTCACAATTCGAGACACCTAGAACTTAATTTTTCTACGATTTTGATCATAAAACCATTGAAACGAGTTTTTTTTACTGTAAATGTGCGGAACTAACATCTGCGGACTGGAGCTGGCCTTCATTGGTTTTATAGCTTTCGGATTCAGGATGAGTCATTTTCCGTTCCAAAACTCAGATATTTACCATATGCATCGTGCCATGTGCCATGGTCACAATTACAGTATGGGTCAATTTTATACATTGGGGATTCCCAGGATGGGAATGGATGAGCGTAAACCATTCATCATGGACTTAATTTTATACATCCCATTATATTCCTATATAGCCTATATATCTCTATATAAAATTGTATAAATGTAATATTGTATATATTACATAAATTATATATTATATATTATATATTATATATTATATATTACATATATTATATATTACATATATTATATATTACATATATTATATATTATATATTATATATTATATATATTATATATTATATATTATATATATTATATATTATATATTATATATTATATATTATATATTATAGATTATATATTATAGATTATATATTATATATTATATATTATATATTATATATTATATATTATA
>Ga0126342_10009636_pt1 | contig 17307 bp, 12 predicted proteins | sample Cyp1metagenome_FD_92528 | JGI IMG/M metagenome (GOLD analysis project Ga0126342, IMG submission 92528) | Coral microbial communities from Lord Howe Island, Old Settlement Bay, Australia - Cyphastrea 1 metagenome | ecosystem: Host-associated > Invertebrates > Cnidaria > Coral ... | reverse complement strand
TTTTGATGTTCGATGCAAGTCAAGGTCCGTTGCAAGGTCGTCTGGCAGGCTGTGCCAACTTCATCGTGACATCGCATGTGGAAATCCAGGTCGGTTGCAAGGTCGTCTGGCAGGCTGTGCCAATTTCATCATGACATAACATGTGGAAATACAAAAAAAAGTGTTTTCGCCTAGGCGAAATGCTTATTTTTTGATTTCATGCACCAGAATAAGGGGTTTCTGGCCTTTAAACTCATATCAAACCATTACAGGTCGAATTAGTTGGGGAGTTCTGAGAAACATCAAAAATGATAGTTTCGCCTAGGAGAAATGCTTGTTTTTGATTTTATGCAACAGAATAAGGGGTTTCTCGCCTTTAAAAGCACATCAAACAAAATCCTATTGGCACGACCACATCAAACATCATCCAAGACACCCCGTTGATCACAAAAACACCACGGCCTTCTAAAGGCCGTGTTCCTAGTTAAATATAGTTTATATAGTTATATATAGTTATATATAGTTTGTATAGTTATATATAGTTATATATAGTTATGTATATTTATATATAGTTATATATATAGTTTTGTATAGTTATATATAGTTATATATAGTTATATATAGTTGTATATAGTTATTTATAGTTATTTACAGTTATATATAGTTATATATAGTTATATTTAGTTATATATAGATATATATATATAGTTTTATATAGTTATATATAGTTATATATAGCAATATATAGTAATATATAGTTATATATATAGTTATATATAGTTATATATAGTTATATATATAGTATTATATAGTTATATATTTTTATATATATTTATCTATAGTTAAATATAGTTATTTATAATTAAATATAGTTATATTCATAGAATTGGATGATGGGAAAATTTACAGGAAAGCCCTATATTTGATGGTAAAAACCATGGTTTCCTGTAAATTTTCCCTTAAACCAATCCAGTGAATATAGTTATATATAGTTATATATAGTTATATATAGTTATATATAGTTATATATAGTTACATATAGTTATATATAGTTATATATAGTTATATATAGTTATATATAGTTATATATAGTTATATATAGTTATATATAGATATATAGTTATATATAGTTATATATAGTTATATTTGGTTATATATAGTTAAATTTAGTTATTTATAGTTATATATAGGCATATATAGTTATATATAGGCATATATAGTTATATATAGGCAAATATAATTATATATAGTTATAAATAGTTATATATAGTTGTATGAAGTTATTTACAGATATATATATATAGTTATATTTAGTTATATATAGTTATATTTACTTATACATAGTTTTATGTATTTTTATATAGTTTTATATAGTTATATATAGTTAAATATAGTTATATATAGTTATTTATAGTTATATATAGTTATATATGGTTATATATAGTTATATATAGTTATATATAGTTGTATATAGTTATATATAGTTATAGATAGTTATATTTAGTTGTGTATATTTCTTCATAGTTTTATGCGTTTTTTTTTTTTAAATAGTCTTATATAGTTTTTTTTTAATAGTTATATATAGTTATATATAGTTATATATAGTTATATATAGTTATATATAGTTATATATAGTTATATATAGTTATATTTAGTTATATTATATTTAGTTATATTTAGTTATATATATACACATATTATATATATATGATTATATATATATATATTTTTCGATTGCCATGTTTGTTCACTGGAAACTTGAAGTATGTGGCCCAAATCCCATTGTTGATGGGCTGGTTATTGGTTTGCTGCTTTCACATATAGTATCTTTCACTGTCAGGATGTGGGATGAATGATGGAATTGACAAGTTCTTTTGAGGTTGAAACAGATTGAACAGAATAAACAGGGAAAGTAAATCTCAATGATAGGTTGTCTCAGCTGTTGAAGGTTCTTAGTTTGGAAGCCTGGGATTTGAATTTGCATTGCAGACTAGCCTCTGGCCATTGAAAGTTTCCATTCTTAATGGTAGAGTCATCTATGAATCTGGATAGATTATAACGACCTCACTGCGACCTCACTGGAATGATGGTTAGTAAGGGGTAACTATCCCAAAAAGGCCGAACTTTCAAGTCAGTGAATTGATATAAAATATCCATATTCTTAATGGCAAAATCATCTATTAATGGATACATCGTAAAGATATTCATATAATGATATAATCTACAGTATAAGCTTCCAACAATTTGCTTCGAACAAATCAAGAAACTTATTGAGAGATGTGAGAAAACCAGCCAGGCTAAGCCAGGTTCGATTACCGGATGGTGGTTGATTCAGGTGTGAGTAACCAACTGACTTCACTCAGTTACTCATCATGTTTTAGAGTTTAGGGATTAGGGGTATGGATCAGTACCTATTAATACCATTTTTAGTCCGACCGTTTCTGACTGTTTCCGACCGTTTCCGACTGTTTCCGACTGTTTCAGTTTCTCTGGAACGCCAGTTGGACCTTTTGGACCACTGATTCAACAAAAATCACAACATTCAACACTTTTCCTGACGACCCTTCTGCGCGCAGGTTGCTCGAAATGATGCATTTTGATTTTGAAACCCAATATACCCTAAAAATCCCAAAACCCCAAGACCTCGTGAAATTTAACATTACCCAGATATATATATATATACATATATCACTAACCTATATATTATAACCATTTTATAACCTATATCACTAGCCTTATTTCAGGTTAGTGAAATATTATAATTTATACCCAGATATCATATCATATCATATTTTTTTTTTTGAAGTAATAATGGTAATAATGGTGATGATTAATGGTTAATGATTATCAACCATTATAATTTACCCAGATATATATATATATCCAGATCTTCATTTGACATATTTTTTCCACTAAGAAAAACCACCACTACTACTCACCGTGCCCCAGGTCACTGCGGTCTTGAAAATGCCCCGAGTCCTCTGGGCAGCTGTGTGGGTGTTCCCAGTTGCCCAACGGGTCAAGCTACATGGTGGATTTTTTTGATCAGCAGTGGATTGTCATCCACCCATGAAAATTCAGACTATATATATAATATATAATATATAATATATAATATATAATATATATTATATATATAAATATTATATATTATATATTATATATTATATATTATATATAATATATAATATATAATATATAATATATAATATTTATATTATATATTATATATTATATATAATATATAATATATAATATATAATATATAATATATAATATATAATATATAATATATAATATTATATATATATGATCTTTTTTCAGGCTGGTCCATAGCCGTTTCAACATAGTTGTCGGGGTAAACCGACTTGATGGGTAGTTGGGAGATTAGATCCTTTTGTTACGGACGGATCAACCTCATTAGCTTTGAAAAAAATCAGGGTTTCCGAGATTGACAATGACGACATGGGGGTAGATTCCAACAACATATCTGAAGATAGCTGGAAATTAATGATATATTTTATATGGAAACCCCACCATTTGTAATTAATCCATTTGTTCGATCATTTTCGAATAGGAAACATCCATGGATTTCCGTATCGATTTTTTTTTTAATGTTGCTGGAGGGTGTTCCATATAACGAACCAAAATGAACAACCAAATGAGATGCACATCCGCTGAATATCGACAACCAGAAAAAAACCTCATCGAAGCGTAAAACGGCGTAAATCCCTCCAAGTTTCACAGCGACTGGCTGTTTATCCATGCTTGAAATGCCATGTCAAACTAGCAAATCCTTCAGGTTTTTGAATTAGATGCGGGTCAAAAGCTATGGGACCATATTTTGGGGGAGTAAACATCTGGGTAAATTTCATCACGACCTCACTGTTCTCCCGAACCCTGGAATAATGGTTAATAAGAGGAATCATCCCCAAATGGCCGAACTATTCAGGTGAGTGAATTATAATTTACCCATATATATATATATCACTAACCTATATATTATAACCTATATCACTAGCCTTATTTCAGGTTAATGAAATATTATAATATACCCAGATCCATTCATCAACTATTTTGGGGTAGGATACCAAGGTTTTGACCCAAAACCAATGCCCCAAGAGCCCACAGAAAATCCATGGTCAAGGAATCACGGAGGCTTGGAAAACGAGCTGGATACCGTTTTTCATTAGATAACTGGGGATACCCCTGTTTTAGGATGGAAACTAATATGGAAACTATCCATTTATAATGGAACATCATCTTAAAACATCTTAGAACAATGGATGAGAACTGGGGATAGCCCCTATTTTTTTCGGAAACGGACGAATGTGTGCAATGCATCTGGGCAGTTGGAGAAGAACTTCAGTCAGTGTGCTCTCAGTGCATTCCATCAGACCCAAACTGGGTTTGTGTCACAGGTATTGCACAACCAGTGGGGAGCCTTCATAGATGCACTTGGTAACCCTGGATTGTCATTGACCCATTGAGCCTATGTTTCTGGATGAATTATAACATATTATAACGACCTCAGCACGAACTCACCAGTGAGTCATGGTTTATGTATAGGGTAGCTATCCCAAAATAGCTGTTTTGCAGCTTAGTGAATTATTGTCATTGACCCAGATGTTTGAGAAGTGTGACAACGATATCAATATCATATACGGAGGTGCGCTATCAGCAGGCTGGATATGGCGGATTCTGCTCCCAGACAGTGAACATTAGCATCAGTTCCTGTAGCCGGCTTCAACTGCTGCACGTCGGGTGAATCAACTTTGCAAGAAAACATTCTTGGTGAGTTGCGATAGCTACGGGGAACCAGCCCAAAATCACCGGAGCTCAGGCTGCTTAACGATTGAAATTTGGCCCCACACAGTAGATTGAACGTGCGCGCGCTATCCTATGTCTGCCCCAAGGGCCCCTGCACGCCAAGGTCGGCGAGGCCCGAGGAGTTCGAAGCCAAGATGTCCAAAGGGCTGCAGGCCAAGTTGAGCGCACTTCCTATGCATTGCGAGGGCTAAGAAACAATCATCTAATCATCTAGCAAACACACAACAATAATAGTTAGATGTGGTTGCTTGATAAGGACTCATTATTCTGGTTTGCTATCGATGATGGATGGCTCAGAAGTCAGAACATCAACATTTATATTACACAAACCATGATTTCTGCGATTTTATCCAAAGTATATAGCGGGGCGCAGTTCATTGTCCAACTGCACATTGGGATTAGCATTTGTCTTCATTTTTCGACAGGAGGCGCTGCACATTGCACCAGATCGCATCAAGGCGCGTCGCAGCACTCTTGGTGCGATCAGGGCTGGTTGCACTGGACCGGTGGAATCAAAGCAGACACAGAGTTTCTAACGGATCAAATTGGCAAACAGCGCCATGCAGTTTCCATTTTTTTTTGTGTCTCCTTTTTAACTTGCACAAGCGAACCATGTATCAAATTGACGAAACCACCCTGAAGCTGTCACAGGTGTTGAATTCCAAGAAGGCCCCGCCAGGAGCAGAGGCTGGCCATATTAGGGGAGTTAAGGATCAGAAAAAGGGATGGTGATCATCATATATTTTACTGGTTCAATGGAGAGCCAAAGAACATCAGAGAACAAAATTGCCCCTCAGGAGCAGTGGATCATTAGTTGATTCGATCATTCGGTTTGGAATTTAAGGACGAACATGACACATGGGTGTATCTGAAAATGGTGTATACCCACTTATGGTTGTTCCACTAGGGAAAAGGATAAACTATCAGATTTTTGTGGTTCCCTATATTCAGACAAATCCAAATATACTTTCAGACAAATCCAAATATATTGGATATACTCAAATGCTCCACTATGCCACCAAAATCAGATACCATGATGAACGCACCACAGCCGAGAATCAGACTGTCAAAGTTCATTTGGGTAGATTGAAAGGAAATCACATGTAGATAGCAATTCCATTTTTTCAAGGTATGTAAAGTTTGAAATTTGTGAGATTTTAAGGGCTCTGCGTCTGATTGTGCTGACATGGACGGTTTGAACAGTGTTCTGGATTTCCCGATTTCCCTCATTTGCGGTCGTCACAGTGTTCGTGGGATATGCCTCTTAATTTGTGCAATGTTTTTGTTGGGCAAATGTTGGTAATTAATTAACTGGTTTCCATGGATTTGCAATCTTCGTTTCAGAATCTGAGATCCAATGGGCAATTTATGTGCATGCGTTATTTAGTGACGCCTTGGAACAGCAGAATTTTTTGATGTCTAAACTGTCTAAACACAATGTATGTATAAGCTGTATAAGGTAGTTTGTACCTGAATATCAAATGTTCATGGTGCTGGTTGAAGTCTTCATTTTCCTTGGTTCCCAACATGTTCAAGCCCACAATTTCCAAACGTCCACAGCTTGGAAACGGGTGAACTCTCCATCGCGCTTCGCCCAAAACACAGCGCTGCTTGAGGGCGTTTGGATGGAATTCACTCTGCTGGATGGCTCTTTGGCGAAGAAAATCAGGATGTTTTGCCCAGGAAAATGATGACTGCCCTGTGGTCGAACAACCAGAAAACGAAGAACCAGAAAATACCTACAAGTATGGGTACCCTCTGGTAATTTAACATAGCTATTGAAAATGGCAATTTATAGTGAGTTTTCCCACTAAAAATGGTGATTTTCCATAGCTATGTTAATTTACCAGAGGGTAACTAGAAATTTCCTTGACATTCAACCTGCAAGTGTGGAATGGTTTCAACAGTTCAGAACAAGACAACGAGCAAATGGAAAGCATCCAAATTCGTTGCAGGTTAAAAGACGGGATCGCTTTTAGACAAAACATATTTGGGACTTGAAAACAGAAAAAGTTATTGGGATTTAAGCCAACTAGAATTGGAGTTGAAATGTACAATTTTGTTATGTTCAAACATACATTCAAACATACATGTGAGGAGTTGACTCCCTCAAAAATGGAGAGATAACCTCAGTACGACTACGAAAGATGGTGGATTTCCAGATGTTTTGGTTCCCCCATCCAACTCGTCTAATTGTAAGTGTGTCCAGTCCCCGTGGAAAAAATATGAAAGTGATGCCCGTCAAATATACCCTCTGGTAATTTAACATAACTATGGAAAATCACCATTTTTCATGGGAAAATTCACTATAAATGGTGATTTTCCATAGTTATGTAACAAATTACCAGAGGGTAAGTTGTTTTACAACCTCGCGTAACTAGTTTTCAATTTGCTCATGCCTCGCATCGCCAAATGTGGCAAGGGATTGCAGCCAAAAAAACATTGGTTCCCGTAGTTTCAACGGCAGCTGTTGGGGTCTAGAGTCTTAGACTCTAGACCCAATTGTTGGACCAAAATCTCCCATGTTGGTGAACACATCACATATTCATCACCGAATGGCTGGTTGTTCGAGACATTGGTTTTTGTGAGGGGATGTGACGGCTTGAACTTGCACAAAGCCGTGATGTTTTTGCATACCATCCATAAATAGCATGTCATGTGCAGTTGTTTTTTGTTTTTTGAAAAAACATATGCTATATAGTTATATATGATGTGTGTGTATATAATATATACAATTATAATATGTGTTATGTGTATATATATATATATGTACACTGTGTATGTGTATGTATATATATATACACACACGAATACACCACCACTATAAACACGACACCCATTGCCCCCATCCCAATCATACATCGTTCTATCCGTTATATACCCATTGTCCCCATTGTGTCCGAGCTGTGCATTGTGCATCGCTGCAATCCCGGTGGCACAGAAAATTCAAAAAACCTCTGCGGCTACAAACGGTTGGGGGGATGAGATGGGATTATTTTCCATTGCATCCCATTGTATCTATATGAATATGAATACATATACAATATATATATATAATAGTATCATATTATCCCATTAAAATCAAACAATTTTAGCAGATGATCTTTTTGAACAATTGGCCCATCAACACCTCCCTAGTTATAGCTATGTTGTTGACGATGTTGAGGTGAGGGACCAGCACCAAGCACCTTGCTTGACGCACTCTTTAGGCGTGGGACTTGGGAAGTTGAGGATAAAGAATCTGTTGGTGAATTGCTAAATATTGTCCTACTAGTTCAGATTACTAAGATTACTAAGATTACTAAGATTTCAGAATCTAACATTGTTGGCATTACTAAGAAACGATCGATATCTTGCTGACAAAGATGAGATTATCAGCCCAAACTGAAATGATCATGGAGGGAAATGATGGAATTGAGCAACAAGACTTGGAACTTTGTTTGACTTGAGGACATGATGGTGATTGGACCAACAATAATGATTGCAGGATGGTGATATGATGGGGATATACATGGATATACTTAGGACTTGCGGAAGGCGATTTGGTATTTTCCCAGTGGCAAATCAACACTTTAGAGACTTGTGTGGGGAGTTGACCCCGCAAACAGTGAGGATTTCTTGTGTCAAAAAACAGGAACATCACATATTTTGGAGGAGGTGACCCAGCCAAGAATTGGGAATTTCGAGGCATAATGCGGGGGGAGGTATGGGGAGATATGGCGAACAAAATGTGTGTTTTGTGTTCCATTTTGCCCAGCAAAAAGTGGAGTTGAGCGGCAGGATGAATGGCAATATAACATCCTATAACAAATGACTGGGTACCTGAATTTATCAATCACATGGGCCAGTGTATGAATTTTGTTTTGACTCGTTGCCACTTAAGATTTTTCACCTAAATTCATGCGACTGGAAGAGAAATGGTTCGTGTTTGTTTTTTTAATTCATAGATTTTCTAGAAAATGACAACATATTTATCCATCATCATAGATGTTCATCATCATCCATATGGTTTGCGTTCAAGACTAGAAATGTGATGATGAACGCCAACCATATATATGGCTAAGCGTGTCAACATTTCGAGGCCTCGATCAGTCCGAGATGTGTTTGATGGTTCAACAGTTGTTTGATGTCTAGACATATGTATATACATATATATACTGATTGGTGGTTTCAAACATTTTTTATTTTCCATTTCACACATGGGATGTCATTTTTAAACCACCAACCAGTATATACATATATCAACCAACCATAAAAATCTGTGAAGAGTGAATATCAACCAAGCAGTATCAACCAACCATGACTGGTTTCGCCAGAAAACATCATCCATGACAGCTCGGACTCCTGGTGCTGGGGGAATATTTTTCCATCCAGAAACCAGCGAAACTGGAGTTTTTTGGGTTACCATTTTTCCCCAATGCGTAGCGAAGGGTTCCCGTTTATAATCTGGGGGTCTGGGGGCTGGACCCTTGTTCGCCTCCAGTTGGTCGTTTTTTGGGTTACCATTTTTTTTGACAAAAGAATACTATCTAATAATGTGGCAAATCCAGGACGTTGTTGACGTTGTTCATCATGTGAAAATCATGTTTTCCTTGGGGAGCAAAAATATGTTGGTTTTTGAGATACCCTTTATAGGATACAATTTGGTAAGTGGTGTATGGAGCCTGGAGTCTAATTGTGGTTAGTAAAAGGCCCAGGTGCCATAAACATCAAGGCCTCGTGAAGACATGGCTGGTGATTCTTCAAGTTCACCCAGAATCTTTGTATTTTGTCAGTTTGAATATAATATGTCTAACTATATATATATATGTATATAGTCTATAGTGTGTATATATATGACTACATAAATAATTATACCTATTATATATATATATACCATGTATAGATCTAAGATTGCACCTCCAATTCTTCGCCCAAACTCGCCGTCTTTTGCTTCGGTCTTTTCTTTCGCCCAGGCAGGTAATGTTTGTCTTTGGTGCCATTCATCAGGGCCTCATCAAAGACGAGGCAACGGAGACTCATCGACCGCTGGGACTGCTGGGATTGCGCGAGACCCTGAAAGGGACCTAGCAAGGTTGGCTTGGTTAACAGTTGAAATGTTTTCTTGGTGTGGTTTCCAAGATTAGCCATGTGTAATATTCATAGATGGATGATGATGTATGCAGATATGCCCATTTCAGTCTACCAGTCATTTGGGCTAGGGGGTATCACTTGCATCTGGCACTTAGCCATTACATAGTACTCTTGAATGAATCATCCATTTTCAAAAGATTTCACTAACCTCTCCTTTCAAACCCAAATCAGTCGTCAGTGAGAAAGTTTAGTGGTTTATTCCCAAACATCAAAGGTTCAAAGCAACAAAGCAATGGTTCAACTAACAACAGACAGGAAACATGTCAGGCAGCGCAGACTTGGCAGGGGCCAGCACTCCAGTTTCCTGATACCTTGCGACAAGTTCGGCAAATGGTTCATTTGATTTCGCGCCTTTTTTTAAAGGAGGAGATATCATATATCTGCTGCCATTGCTGTTGCAGGTGGAGGGAGCAACCATCGAACGCATCGGGTGCGGCTTTGGGGTTTGGGGACGTTTGGAATAGCTATTTGGGCTTGTTGTGTCAAGCAGCCCAAAGATTGGGGATGGTTTGTTATTGGGTTTACCACATTACTATGAATTCAATGATAGAATTCTGGTTGGTGGTTTGGAACATTAATTTAATTATATTTGTCCATATATTGGGAATGTCATCATCCCAACTGACTTTCATATTTTTCAGAGGGGTGGCTCAACCACCAACCAGAATTCATTGTGGTCCATTGTGGGATTCCCAAAACTACCAGCCAGTAGCTCGACATTTCTGGGCCATGCCTACGGTGTATGCTGGTAGGCGCATGTTCACTGCATAGGTAGAAAAATTGATAGACAGACAGACAGACAGATAGATAGACAGACAGACAGATAGATAGATACTCTATTTATCTCTATTTTATAATATTTTATAAATAGATAATTACTGATTGGTAGTTTCAAATATGTCACTTTAGATCAAACCAAGATCAACTATCTTGGTTTAGTAAGATCAACCGGGGATGAAAACCCTGCCTGCATCTCTTTGGCCTTGAGTCACCTCACCAGAACCACCTTGCTGTGTTGATGGGAGAGCTGATGCTCTTGGGGTATCCAAGTTCAAGAAATACCGAACGAGACCCCTGAGTGGTTGAATTATCGAAAACTCTCACACTTTGCAGATATACACCCAATTTCTCAAGTTCGAGAAGCGTCAAAAAACCCCTGAAGCTTCACATGTCACATACTGTCGTAAAATGTCGTAAACATGTCTGAAAAAGATGGCTGTGCCAAACATATCCAAAGATTGGATCCTGTGAATTTGCTCAGGCCTGTTCCAATATCCATCAAACATCAAGACAGGCCTGTTCTGCGACGCTGTGATGTGTGCATGTTTCACCAATCAAGAAGACTTGGATCCTGATACGAGGTGGTGCCCCAGTTCGTTAGCCAAGTTGGTTTATAACTAATATAACTGTATGTAATGGGATTCTATATAATTCTACATCTATTGTAGAATTGTATATAACTATATATATATATATATATTAGGATTCTATATCGTTCTATAATATTCTACAGTATATCTATACCCTTATAAGTAGATATACCTTTCATTAATTTCACTGGATCGATACATAGCCCTTTGGCACCTTGATCAGAACGACCACAGACGACTTGGGACGACTGGAAGGTGACCACGGAATGTCCTGTTCTCGACTAACACATGCATTAAAGACCTCTAAATGTGGGAGAAGCAATAATAATAAATTACCCATGTGGGAATACCTATAACTACCACCTATAAAAATTCAGTGATGACTGGGGGATGGTTTATGGCATTGTTTTACCAACATTTACGCTAGATTTCTTTATTGTTGGCTACTCCAGTCGTCTTTTTGCTGCAATTTCGCTTCGGACATGGTTCGGAGGAGTAGAATTAGTGGGAGTAACTGCCAGAATTGATTCATAAGGTGACATAAGGATACATAAGGGACAATTTCTGGTTGGAGGTTTCAACACAGTTGTTATTTTCAACCCTAAAAATGGGATCGTCTCAACTGCGAGAAACCCAATGCCACAAACCATCCCCAAAACCATCAAAATATTGGCAGTTTACTAGTGTTTTCGTAACATTAGTATACATTAGTTATCATTTTTATCAACACCATTTATCACCATGAATCATCATGATTAACCATCATTAACCATTCATTAACCATTCATTAGCCATTCATTAACCATTCATAAACCAATAATAAACCATGAAAATCCAATGATTCAAGGCGACTCTGGAAGCCGCCAGCCCTGATTTCATCCCGCAGGTTCATCCATACACCGCCAGTCACGGCGCGGAGGGGGTGGCGACGCATCGGGCTACAGGAAAAACAGTGTCTTTATATTCTTTATGTGGAGCAAAACAGATGGAGAAGTGATGTATCACTATATATTTATATATCTATATCTATCTATATATATATATCTATCTATATATATATATATATATCTATCTATATATATATATATATATATCTATATGTATATCTATATCTATATCTATATCTTTATCTATATCTATCTATATACATATATATATATTAATATGTAGTTTATATCACTATATTCCAGTAGGATGTTACTTGAACTTATTTAAACTTAAACTTATTACTGGGGGGATTGCGATATATGTCCAGATGTCCCTGAATCCACAGATAGGAATCCCCACCTGGAGAAACTCCCAATAGCTGCTATGGCTGGATGTTCATCCCACTCAAATTGATCAGGAAATACGGTTTTGGTTGGTGGTTTGGCACATTTTCTATTTTCCCCAATAGTTGGGATGATGATCCAATCTGACTTTCATATTTTTCAGAGGGGTGGCTCAACCACCAACCAGATAGGTTTTGACCCACCAGAATCCCATTTCAACTACGTCCCTGGTGGATCAAGCATTTTTGTCAGCCCCCAGGATGGTTTCTTCCGTGTGACGCTGGTGCTGTCAGAGACGCCCAGAGATGCGGGAGAAACTGAAATTCCGAAGATCAAATGGTCCCCATTGTAAGGAACCACCATTTCTGGTTGGTGCTTTGGAATATGGCTTTTATGACTTTCCATATATTGGGAATGTCATCATCCCAACTGACGAAGTCATATTTTTCAGAGGGGTTGAAACCACCAACCAGATTTCAATCCATTTCAAATTTCCCGAGTTTCATGGTACGTACTACTTGTAAAATCTTATGCAGATACAGTACCAATTGTGATTGCAAATGGTTTTTTCCTGAAAGGGTGAACCCCAAACTATTTGTTTCATGGGTCATGTTTAATAGGAAACCAATGGTGAAAAGGGGTACCTGAATTTCCAGAAACTCCCAAATGTTCAGAAGGTCTGACATTAGAGTACCCCCAAACTTGATGGTGAACCCCCCTGTTTTCCCAAAAACTGTTGGTGTACACCATGTACAATCCCCATTTTCACACAAACCCAAATATTTGTTGGATTGGTTTCATTTTGGGATGTTCATCCCTCGTTGGGAGGGTGATCTACACTGACTTGTGACTTGGGATGAGTTGAAAGCCATAAAAACATCAGCGCTGGGTAAACTTCACAGGCGCCGGCAGTGCACCTTTGGTCATGGTCACCTGGTAAAACTCCCTCCGTTCTCCTAAATTTAAAGGGTTTTTTAAGGGTCCATGCGTCATTCTTCAGCCTGAGTCCATAGACTTTAACCCATGCGTCAGTCTAGAAAAAAAAGGTGACCTTTTCCTCATGCACCAACTTCCCATCACAGGGTCTAGCTCGTTGCGAACTTCTGCATCATCATTCCCATATCATGGTGGATGTCGCTCAACTTCTTCACCAGAAATGGTGGATTTTGTATGATTTTGCCAGCTCTGGGCGCCTGAGGGCCTTCGTGCTACTTGCAAGTTGCAGCCTTTGCTTTTTCGCCAGGGGCACCCAGTGACAAATTTGACATCCGTGCTGTTCTTTTTTACGGCCAGATATACGTTTGTTGAGTTCCTTGATGAATTATAATGTATCGTTACATCCGCACCACGCGGACGTATTGATGGACAATCTACATTCCAAGTGCTCAAACAAAACTAAATCCCCAGGGTCGCAGGGTCCGTCGCCGAGCTGTGAAGCATCAGCCAACAAATGTTGCAGGAATTTTTGACTCCAATGGATTGGGTGTTGGGATTATGCCTTGCTGGTTGTGTCTGTTTCTCAATTGGTATTCCAGCACGGCCCTCAAAGGTTGGTTGGGGCTCGTTGTTATTATCATGGGATCATTGTCCTTGTCGTTTCGAGGTTAGTTCCATCGTTATGGTCGACATCGTCATCCATTATCGTAGTCATCGTCATCGTCATTGCTATCATCATGGTCCTAGTACATTTCCAGAATTTGGCCTCTAAAAAATTAGGATACCTCAAATTCTCAAGATAGCAGGAAGTGGATACAGACCCAGAAAACCATGATTGCGATTGGAACCGAGCACCTCAAATTCTTGTACAACGCTGTCTGAAAACTAGAGCTTGCTGTCGTTGGCAAGGCCAAGCAGCCAGGAATTTAATTATCTTCATTATTCTTCATTCATATATAGAAACAGATGCTTACAATCATGACACACAAACATGTTACACAAAACAAAACAAATGAGGAGATGCACAACTCACACATGACGGTGGCATATGGTGGCCTGTTCCAGCCTTGGGAACCATGGAATTTCCCGGGACTTCACCAGAAGATTTATGGAGTTTTCCGCCAATGTAGCCAGCCCACCCCACAAGCCAATCAGCCAGTTCGAAAGCTGGTTATGGTTCACCAGACAGTTAAGAATGGTGACGTAATTATGATCGTATCGGATTGATCCAGCTGTGATCCATGTTTACCCCAGCTGGTTTGGAAGTTGACCTGGTTCGCTTCTACTCCACGAATTCGCCTGAGCTGATCACGTGGCGGACTCTGGACAAAACAGAGAGTCATACCTGCCAGTATTTGTTACAAATAAATTGAATAAAGATGTCCAATCTCTGGCCAGCAAAGAACATCATAATACGTGTAACAATTCTTTGCAATTCTTGTAACAGCCCACAACTTCGATCTTAGAAGCCCAAAACCCCAAGGGGGCAGATAGGTTTTTTTCGGGTACTTTTAAAAGGCCACCACTTCGTGGAAGCTTTTTTTGAGGTTCGATCCAAGAATTCCTTGAAGAAGCTGAAAGAGGAAAACCGAGCCTTGGCACAGTGTGGACCGGTAAGACCTGGTGGACCGAAGATTCGAAGATTCGACCTGTCGAAGTGAAAGAAGCGCTCTTCGCGGTGTCAAGACGTTTTTTTACCGTTAATATAGTTTAGTAGATTATGATAGAAAATGAAGGATAGTGTGAAAAGAATCGACCAGAAATAGCTTGGACATTCGTTTTGAATGTTCTATCTTCACGTTTGTGTTGGGAATATGTTGTCTTCATTGCTATCAAAATTCAGATCAGTTGAGAAAAGTTTACAGGTGAAGTCCAGGCAAAGCATAAAATATCCACCACTTTTGCCAGCCATAAAAATCCATCAGGTTTTTCATTCATAGTTGGCTATGGATCAATACCTAGTAATACCATTTTTAGGGTAATGAACATCCATTTACCAGCTATTTTGACACACTGCCAGTTTAATGTACTTGTTACAAACTAAGCTGGTTAAATTAAAGCAACCTCACAAATCCTTACAACGTCACCATGACCATATATGGTTCATCTATGGTGAATCATCCCCAAGAATGCCAAAAATCATGTTCACTGCTTCGACCTGCTTCGAAAAAACTTCCAATCCATTCGCATTTCAAAAAAAAACATCGAACGTTCTTAACGTTCTTCGTTTCATGTCCAAAGTCGTGCATGAAATCGACGTTTTTCATGTGTTTTTCATGGTTTTTTCATCCCAAAGTCGAAAATCTCCGGCAGATTTTCACCGCAGCTTTCCCCGAAGATTTCCCACTACGGAGGTCGCCTTCGTGATGCTGAACTGCGGCACAGGGAGATGGTACGCTGGATCCAGCTCCAGAGATTGGTTGAAATCAATGGTTGAACATATCAGTGAGTTGATAATTGATACCCTCTGGTTATGACTCACATAGCTATTGAAAATGGCCCATTTATAGTTGATTTACCCATTAAAAATTGTGATGTTCAATAGTTATGTTAAATTACCAGAGGGTACATGTTGATACATGTTGATACATGTTGATACATGTTGATACCATACTCAACTGGGAACTGAGTGATACTCTTGAATCCTAAGGCTGCTAAGATCAACTATCGTACAATCGTATAGCTATTAAGTACAAGATCAGAAGATGAGCGTGTGTTTTGTTCATTTTTTTTACCACAAACATCATTCTGAAAGTTGATGTTATGTAATATCTAACAATCAAGAGTTGCTGTTTTATCTGGCATGTATTTTTTGACAATATGTTAAGTATGCATTTCTTGGCTGATTGGAGTCATTTTGTGTCCGTGGTGTAGCTCCAATAGGATGGAAAACACCGATCCTGGCAAATTTTGGGTGAAGAAACGGTGATTTTTATATATTAACAAAGTGGTTTACCGCTAAGCCATTTGCATCCATTTACTATTGTTAAATCTTGTTAATATATGTTAATATGAGTTATAAGTATAACACTCGTAGTTACCAACTACCCCCAGAAAACACATGGTCTAGCAGGTGGAACATGTGGGGCGGGTCACCGGAATTCAAGATGCTGGGCATCAGGCCCTTAAAATTGCCAGTCTGTGGATGGTCATCTGGATATGGTTTGAAGCATACCCAGCTCACTAAACTGACCATGAACCATGGGAGTCATTGGTAAATTACTGTAAGGTAAACGCATTCTCAGCATTGTAATGGTTGAATCAGACCAACGACCAGCCATTTCCGTATCCACAGTGGTATATATTGTCTTCTTGAAGCACCTTAACACCTGAGGGTCAGAAAATTACCGAACAGATCCTAATAGTACATAATATGAAGGTTCTCAAAATGGGAGTACCCGAGATAGTCCAAGATTTACAATCAATTTAGTATTGAAAGAACCTCCAAAAAGGCACCTGAAGAAAAAACACGAACAGCACCTGTTGAACGATCGCCCTTCCATCTTCGCAGATGGGCAATGCTCCAGTGGCAAATGCAACAGGCCGACTGCTCAGATATCAGATGGGGAAAACGGTGCTGAAGCATGGGAGATATTTCATCTTCAGCCCTGACCAAGTGGATAGGTAGACACTAATCAACCAATCCTTTAGTTTTTTGCTATAAATTCAATGGGATTTTCAGGAACCTAAATTGGAGGTACCTACCATATATAAGGCCTATATAAGGCCTATGTAAGGGGATATCCCCCCAAAATATGGCCTTATATGGTACAGTACCTCCATTTTAG
>Ga0126342_10009635_pt1 | contig 17308 bp, 13 predicted proteins | sample Cyp1metagenome_FD_92528 | JGI IMG/M metagenome (GOLD analysis project Ga0126342, IMG submission 92528) | Coral microbial communities from Lord Howe Island, Old Settlement Bay, Australia - Cyphastrea 1 metagenome | ecosystem: Host-associated > Invertebrates > Cnidaria > Coral ... | reverse complement strand
TTTGGAAGTGGTCCGATTGTTGATTGGGGCTGGTGCTGATAGGAACCAAGCCAGAACAGACACTGGAGTATCACCAATGTGCATAGCATCTCAGAACGGCCACAAAGCAGTTGTCCGTTTGTTACTGGAAGATAGTCCGGTCCTGCAACCTATGGGCAACGAACCCAGGTTGATTCAGGCCGGAAGTGACACGAGCAAATTCTTTGCGTCCGTGTGGTTTGATTGACTGTTCTGGGTTTATTCCTATATTCCTACAGAATGCACACCATCTACAGTATATTGTAAATGACTGCTATCTGTTTTTGACATATGATACAAGTTAAAATAACATAATTAATTTCATACTATATAGATAGACCGATGATATACGCAATCATTTAATGACATACTATCTTCGATTAATCATCATGATAGTTTGAAATATCATATTAACATACATATTTTGATGATCTTACCAGTATAACCCGCCCAGGGCCTTCAGACCCCCAGGGTTGAGCCAAGGTTGGTGCGAGATGCAGCACAGCTAGTGGCCCCGCGCCTCCAGGCTCTGAATGTGTGTCAGTGATGCTTGGAATGTAGCAAAAAAACTGTAGATGTAGGTGTAGCTTGACCCTCAGTTGACCCATCAAAAGTGCAGGAATAGAACAACTAGCATGAGGTGGAACAACGCATTTGTCTGCGTTTCTATTGAGATTATAAAAGGTCAAGATAGATGTAGACTGCCTTGGCATTGCTCAGCTGGCCAGGCCAGGGCGGTTGGCACCGTGTGCATCGTTTCGGATGACTCAGACTTCAGGCTGGGGCCGAGGGCTGGTCCGATTTTGCAGATGAAATCTTAAGTCAATCCATCTGTTTCACAGTCAAAAGTTGGATTGTACGCCATTGAGGGATGGGAATAACCAATCCATTCTTCATACGCATTTGTATACCCGTTACCCTCCGGTGATCACACATGGCAATTGAGAATCAACCATTGAGTTCGACGATTTTCCCAGCCTTATAACCTTCAGTTCGGGGATTTTCCAGCCACGTTTAGCGGATGGCTTTCGGCATGGCATGGGATGACCCAAGGCAAGTGATCCTGGACATTCATCACAGTGGCTGGCGATGCGCCGTACTCTGTCAACCCCAGAGCTGGACCCTACGGAAACGCGCGGAGCGTTGGTGCCTGGATGCCGAAACGGTCCCGAAACGGTGACCGCCCTGAAGGGTCTGAACGCTGAAGGCTTGAGCTGATCAAAAATGGGCTACAAAATGGAATATGGCGTAGAAATGGATGTTTTTTGTTGGGACAATCATCGAAGACACACCAAAAACCCTAGAAATGGAGGTTTCTCGCTGGAAAAATCATCAAATACATATTACGAAAGCCAGCCGAAGGTTTAGGCCCTTAGGCTGGAGGGTCTGTAAAAGGCGAAGCTATGGCATCTAGGGGGTGTGGGGGGGAGGCTCCGGATGTGTTTCCCTTTTTGAAGGGGGAGGCCGGAATTGGGTGGGGGAACCGGGAAAAGGCGCTGGTGCGGAGGTCTTGTTTTCAAGGAAGTGGGAGAGTCTTGCCTTGGTACACCTGACCCCAGCTTTTAAAAATGCAGGGGTCAGGTGTACCAAGCTCGTGCATTTCGCCTGCCAACCGGTGCATTTGGCCTATCCAAGAGTGTCTCACTAAGAGTGTCTTACTAAGAGTGTTGCTTGAAGAGTGTCCTTGTAAGAATGTCTCACTGAGAGTGTCTTACCATAAGGGTAGAACAATGGTTAGTGGGTGTTAGTGGTTAATGGTTAACGGTCTACCTGGTAGTTCATTACCTTAATAGTGCTTGGTGATGACAGTGACATGTCGTACCAAGAGTGTGGAGAGTGTCATTCAAAGAGTTTGGTTGCCCTTTTGGATGTTACAATGGCGGAAACAAGAATAGCCACAGACACTGACTGTGTCACACGACTCTCCCTTTTTTAAATAGGAGGACTCACGTTCAAACGGAGGCGGCGTTCTTTGGTTTTTTTGGTGGTTTTTGTTGTGGAGTATTAGCTTTGTTGAGCACCATGGTATATGCTCCTATTGGTATAAGCTGCCGTTGCGCTGCAAGCCGCAGGGGCTGGCATTCCTCCCTCCCCTTCTCAGGTGGGGAATACATTGGGTAATTATATATATATATATGCATATATATATATGTAGGAATTCATGGGATATCTGGTTACTTGACAGTTTGCTATGGAACGTTGCTATTTCAAATCGGTAAATTCACCAAACATCATCATATTGCGTGGCATGGGGGTGAACCAACAATGACAGTGGGACAAGCGATGAGCAATGACATGACCGTGTCATAAATTTAAAAACGCATCTGTAGGATTTACTCTGGCTCACATCATTTGTATGATTTCCACATCGTTTGTTATATGCTTTCAGGTTTTCCTCATCATGTCCACACTTCATTGCCATTATAAATTCAGACCTTTCAGACAATTTCATATAATTTCTACTTATTTTCATATTATTATTATTTTTTTTAATATCGTGTCTTCAAGATCTTTTCTGCGTCAACTCAGCTTCAGCTCAGGTTCGATTGGAATCACTTCATCGAAGCCGCGTCGCTTGGAAGCGCTTCGGAAGCGGAGCTTCCGCCAGCACGGTGGCGGATCGGGCGCCCAAAGGCGCTGCCGGCGGTTGATCTCATGGCGCATCAGAAAGCCCATAAGGAACTGCGCCACTTGACAGCAATTTGTGACAGATGACATGATTACATCATTTTGATTGTGGGATGATTGGGATGCCAATATCATAAACCATCCCCAACATCACCATGAATGGATGGGATTCCAACCATCCCCACAGTTTTTTTTTTTTTTAAATTTGGTTTCCCCCAGTATGAAATAGTTTTCTAAATGTCACCTAGGAGTTCTTTACTCCTTGTTTACCATGGAAAAAGGTTTAACTACTTTGGTTTCCTACGAGTTAGTGGAAGATGACAAAACTAGCGGAGAGGTGCCCGGGAAGAGCCTCCAATCATTTGGCGGTCAAAGGCACCATGAGGACACCGCAACAAAATGGCACAGGCAGTCAGGACATGCTTAATATGTACACTGGAATTTTCTTGATTCATCATAATATAGTTACATGCATGTATGTGTGTGTATATATATATATATATATCCTTCCCCTTGTGGCATTACCGTGGATGCAATTTTCTCCATGGGCCATTATGTTGCATGCCTCCTAAGTTGTTTTGCTTGTTTTGCTTGTAACGCCAATGGGAAAACACTCTTGCCATCAGCTGTTCCAGCTATGCCCTTGGCGATCCTGATGGTTGGTTGATGGTTGTATAGATATATGAGCAAAGACCTAAAAGGTTCATGCAGAAACCTTTACATGAGAGGTCATATGATGGAAAATGTTGCTCAAACCATGGAAAGCGACATGAGGTGCTCGCAAAAGGCCTAGAGTACGCACTTCTGACCACAGAACTTGCTGCCAAAACCTGTCACGACACATGCTCTGGAAAGCAGAGACTGTGCTTTGGAAACAATTTTTCACATGTTTCCTGATTTTACCAGATGAATTTGTCGATAACCAAATCGATAACCTAGCGATAACCAAAAATTGCCAAAAAGGGGCCCCGGGCAGCTAGAGACCCAATCCATCCCTGGAGTGGCGCACTTCAATGTTGCGTCAATGTCTTGAAACATCTACTTGGGGACTTGGGGTGGTCCAGCCTGGCATTGAAACCTACCATTGAGTATAACTTTGTTCTAAAGATCCAAAGAGATGAACAGAATCCGCAGAAGCAGAAGGCACGCAACAGTGCAAAAAGCCAAACTGTTCTGAGGGAAATTCCTTCCGCACTTTGAAGGCAAACGTAGACAGCAGACTGCCAACAGCCTTTGTTTGACATGCTCCCAAGCCATGTAAATCGTCATAGCCAACGATCTAAATCGATAACTTTTGCTCATGACCGCCTTTGTGACCCTTAGTTTTGGCCCCCGCTCATAAAGCCATAGACAACGGTATAGTGATGTTATCACGGATAAATATATAGAATCCATGAATGGTGCATAGAAACTTGATGCTTCGCTTCACCATCAACCATCAACCGTCAACAAGATAATATCAACCTTATCATTTTGGTTTAATGATAATATACACTTGCAAGGATATGCTGGGATCTTTGTGCACCAGATTAATCGCCGATTTAATCGCTGTTGGTTGATGGTTGATGTTCACATCAACTGATCACCCAATCACAACGGAGGGCGGCTCTGAGAGGGTGAATTGATTTGACCTCACAGTTCATGGCTGGGATGTATGTCATTTTTTCTTCTCATTGGTGTGATGAGAATTAATTATTTAACCTGGGAACCTTAGTTGTGTTCAATTACTGAGATGCTACCCTGTATAGATAGTTGTTTCATGTTTTCATTGGTTTTTGCGTCGATTTTGGTTGAAACCAACTCTGGGAGATTACAGCTCGGTGGGAAAAACTGAACATTGTGTATTTGTATAGCTTGCGATGACCACCCACAAAATTGTGTGTATGCACAATGCACAGCAAAAGACAGAAGCACTTTAAAGTGACAAACGGCAAATCAGCCACAGACGATGACCATAAACTGTGATATCAGCTATGATGCAATTTTTTGTGTGCGGAAGTTTGATGCCAGTGTGTTCGGGATTTATATATGTAACCGAGGATTTCACCAACAAAATTGGGTATCTATCCACACCGTGCTTTGTGAAGTGACACATTTTCTGATTTTCTGGTGATCCCACTTGACAAAATCATATTTCTTCAAGGCGTAGCGTCTCCAGAGCCTCTGGTTTGAGTTGTGTTGCAGCAAGATCCAAGCAGGCTAAACACAGAAATACCAGGAACAGGGTTTCTTAGCCTAATTTTGATTGATTTCGCAGATCTTAGCTGCGTCCCCCCAAAACAGATTTCTCGCACAAAGGTTGGTCCAGTGACGTGAATCGACAGAAATACCGGCACCTGAGAGGAGATAAAGGACGGGGCAGGGATGAGCGCCAATACGCGCCAAATCTGGGGTCTTGAATTCTGGAAAGTATGTTTTGATCGGGGAACTCGGTATCATTCTTGAGAAAGTCTCTGACGATGCTCCGAAACCAGCAACTCCGGCATTTGTTGCCCATCCGAAAGTGCACCATTGGTTGCATGTTGGTTTCTGATATTATGAGTCTGACCCCAGTCGGACTTTCACTTACCCATCTGGAAAAACACAGTTCGCCAGGCGCCCGTGGCAAGACTTGACTTGAGTCGCAGTAGGTTGGGTGAAAATGACCCGTCCCGCAACCAGTGGATTCCCAAGGGTTTCATTGGGATGAATCTGGCCACTGCGCAGCGAACACTTGGCGATGTTGTTGCTTGAAACCTGTGGAACCGAAGACTGCATTTTCGATGTTTGCTTGTTCGGAGTACATAACTCCTTGGACGAAACAAACCACAACTTTTATTGGCATCCGATTTCGCGCCAGTTTCTGTGTTGAACAGTAGATCTGCCCAAAGAGGCAAGCTGGGCTGCAGACCAATTACCATCATGGCAAATTTGCCACACTGAACAGTTGAGTTGGTTACATTAGAAAGAGATGGGGATGGATCAATACTCTTTGAATACAATTTTAGGGGGGGATGTGTATACATACCAACTATTTGGATGTTCACCCGGGGATTCCATGGTTTTAACTTGTAGCCACATACCTTTGGAATCCTTTGGATATCCCCATTCTGGGCTTCAAACTTGAGCTGCAGCAACCCCGTCGCTGAGTGACCTGTGTGAGCAGCTGGCAAAAGATTTGCATTGCGGTAGAAAGATGTAGGAAGATGGGGGTAGAACTCGCTTCTCTCGCCATGATGAAAGCGTTGGATGTCTGAGGCCATCTAAAGGATTTAGATTTTTATAGATACCAGTAGTACTGCACAAGGCGGTAGCGGAAGTTTCAAAGATAGGAAACCTATAGGAGAGGTTGGTTGTTGTGAATCATGGATGGCAGAGCGAACCCACTGGTGGATCGAAAGGTGGTTGGAGTGTCGGGATATCTATCTATCTATCTGTCTATCTATCTATTTGTTTATCTATCTATTTGTTTATCTATCTATTTGTTTATCTATCTATTTGTTTATCTATCTATTTGTTTCTCTATCCATTTGTTTATCTATCTATTTGTTTCTCTATCTATTTGTTTATCTATCTATTTGTTTATCTATCTATTTGTTTATCTATCTATTTGTTTATCTATCTAACTAACTAACTAACTCACTCACTCACTAACTAACTAACTCACTCACTAACTAACTAACCAACTCACTCACTAACTACCTAACTAACTAACTAGCTAGCTAGCAAACTAACTAACTAACTAACAAACTAACAAACAAACTAACTAACTAACTAAGTAACTAAGTAACTAAGTAACTAAGTAACTAAGTAACTAAGTAACTAAGTAACTAACTAACTAACTAGCTAGCTAACTAACTAGCTAGCTAGCTAGCTAACTAACTAACTAACTAACTAACTAACTAACTAACTAACTAACTAACTAACTAACTAACTAATCTATCTACCTATCTATCTATCTATTTGTTTATCTATCGATCGATCTGTCTGTCTGTCTGTCTGTTTGTCTGTCTGTCTCTCTGTCTGTCTATCTATCCAATTGTCTTTCTATCTGTCTATCTGTCTATTTGTCTATTTATCTATCTGTCTGTCTGTCTATCAATCTGTCTGTCTGTCTGTCTATCTATCTGTTTTACGTTCTATTTGTCTACCTGCAAGCTTAAAAACGAAGTTATTTCTGCGAGACTTCCTCAATTTTCGAAGTTGACAGCATCAAAAACGAAGCAATTCTCCTAAAATGGACGGTTGAGTGCAGAGCTGACTGCCTCGTGCCAATGCAGTTTGCGTTTTTTCCACTAACAACATCTGAGGGGTCCCCATTCCAATGTGTGAGAAACCCGACTAGGAGCTTAGGAGGCTGGAGTGGTCAAAGTGAAGTCACATGAAATTTGGGTGGTATAGTTGGGTTTAAGACTTTAGGCCATCTTACAACATCTTTCCTTATAGACATTGCCAACAGTCTTGAAAGATGGAAACCATAGAAACATCATCTTCCAGAAGGACCAATTTTTGAGAGTGGGGTTCACATGAAAGATCCAGATGATTTCAACGGACCATGCCTGAAGTTTACCAGATGATTATACAATAGTTGGAAGATATCATGTGGTACACCAATTTGCACAACAAACATTTGGCTCACAAATCAAGATCATATTATTCATATCACAGGTGTACGTAATAAGCTATTCACGTCCCACTTTATTTGGGTTGGGTTGGTTGTATCCCCTTCTTGCTGGCCGGCACAAACATTTTCCACTCGCCGTGCCCCTTGGCAGCATGAGGTATGGTACCCGGCTGGGCTCCATTCTGGACATGTCGGGGTGCCCAGGGGGTGTCCCTTGGCATGATCAAACATGGAGTTTTGCGGGTTTTGCCTTTTATTTGTATATCCCAAGTATTGGTTTCTCCGACATCGAAGTTCGAGAACCAACCATTTTTTGTTGTGCCAGGTTTCCGATTCCGATAACCGAATTTGCTGAATTGATTGTGTGTAGGTCCAAACTGCTTCGACCGCTCCACTTCAGTGGTTCGTGCTTTCATTCAAACCACGAACGATTCAAACCAATCAGCATGAGTCAGTGGTTGTTTCCCCTTCACTTGGGTGGTGAACTTCGACACTTGTGGGCCACCATCTCTGAATTGCGGGCCACCTGAGAACATCAATCGCAGCTTGGGCCCCTGCAAGTTTGTTTGAGACCCCCACGACTTGAACTGCTTGATTTTGAATGGCCACTGATGGGCTGGAAAATTGCCGAATTTCTGAGCTCATAAACGCTGAAAGATCTGGGCCGACATTTTCGATATTGATGGCTACAGGCCACAACAAAAGGGCCATGGGGGAATGACAGGCAAAAGCGGGACATTACATCACCTTTGAAGACAATGGTGGGGTGAGGATAGTCACGGATAGTACATGGCTGGTGATTTCTTAAGGTACATGAGTCCATGAGGGTTGCCTGGGCCAGGTCCTGACGGGAACCTTCTTCGAAAAGAAAGAACAGGCTGTGTGCCTGTTCAGTTGTTCCCAACGTTTTTTTTTCTTAAATTCAGTGACACGCATGTGGTCTGAAATGGTATAAACACAAAGAACATTTAAGTATGTTTGATCTATTACATGTGTATATATATATATACATAGTCCTGGTATGTAATTATATATAAGCACAAATAAATATAATCAATAAATAAATAAATAAATACATAAATAAATATATAAACATATATATATGTATATATATACATATACATATACATTTACAAATACATTTACATAGACATGTACATATACATATACATACATTTATCGAAGGAAGTTTAGAATTCAAACTTCCGACAATATGGACAGATGTAAAAGCAGAGGTGGGAAGAGTCCGAGAAGAGAAGAGAAGACGAGAGAAGATCAGAGAAGAGAAAGAGTCAGAAGAAAGAAGATGCAGGTGCGCGAAAAGGTAGAAAAGTCGCGATCCACGGTGTTTTTCTAATGATTCGTGGCTCCGGAGGGTCGAAAAGTAGGCTTGCTAAAGCGGCAGGTGCGGAGCCATCTGGCCAGATGAGAGATGACGCCGTCGTGGCGCGAAGCACATTTCGAAGTCAAAATGTACAAAGCACCTCAGTGTCGGACCGCTTTTGGAAGTTGAGATGTCGAAAAAGTGCACGCCGTTGTGGCAGGAAGCACATTTCGAAGTCAAAATGCAAAAAGCACCTCAGTGTTGGACCACTTTTGGAAGTTGAGATGTCGAAAAAGTGGACGCCGCTGTGGCGAGACATTTCCAAGATGTGAAAAACATCATAGATGTTCGGACCACTTTTGGACGGTCAGATGTCGTTTTGCGTGGCAGGCGCAGGGGATTCGGCACCTTGCCAAAAGTGAGCAAAACGTGAAGGTTTTGTCGCAGTTTCAAAAATGTTGGCAGGCGTGGGACATTTGACGAGGATCTGCAAAGATGCATTTCGCGTGGCAGGCGCACTACAAGAGACATGTTCAGATCTTCAGGTTTGCTAAGATGATTGTGCGTGACAGGTGCAGCACTTCGTATGACCTGGCATCACTTTTTCGTGGCAGGCGCAGTACTTTAGACAGGAGGAGTGGAAAAAACGCAAACTGCATTGGCACGAGGCCGTCAGCTCTGCACTCAACTTTCCATTTTTGAAGGAAGTCTCTGAGAATTGCTTCGTTTTTGATGCTGTCAACTTCGATAATTGAGGAAGTCTCACAGAATTGCTTCGTTTTTGACGATGTCAAGTTGGAAAATTGTGGAAGTCTAGCAGAATGTCTTCGTTTTTGATGTTGTCAGCTTCGAACATTGAGGGGGTCTCGCAGAATTGCTTCGTTTTCAAGCTTGCAGATAGACAGATAGATAGACAGACAAACAGATAGATAGATAGATAGATAGACAGATAGACAGATAAACAGGTAGACAGATAGATAGACAACTACAACTACACTATGCTACATTACAACTACCACTACAACTGCAACTACAACTTCAACTCGAACCTCCACTTCAACTACATTACAGGTACAACTACCACTACCACCACAGCTACAACTATACAACTACAACTACAACTACAAACTACGCCACACCACACCACACGACATGCAGCAGTTCTGGGTGAGGTGACCACTGCAACCACTCCAAAAAGCACAACTCCAACCACGTTTCGGTCCATCAGTGGATTGCAGAGTCATGCATCACAACAACTCACCTCGCCTATAGTTCCTATCTTTGAAACTTCCGCCGCCGCCTTGTGCGGTACTTCTGGTATACACATAATGGAACTATAATGCTCATTTAAATTTTCTTTGCTCTACGCGTCGCTGCCCTGCACCATGTTTTCTGTCTTCGCGCGGCGCTGTCGTTCCACCACGCCGCGCCCGTGCCGTTTTTCTCGGCGCCGCTTCTCTGCGCAGCGGGCCTTGTGGCGTTGGGGAGCCACCGATGCGGAGGTGCCAGCGACTTGGCAGTGCCAGTGATAGATCGACATCAATAAAGGTTGAGGACCGGGATGTGAATTTTGGGGAATATATTGGAATATACCTACCATATACATCCCATTTGAATAACATCAAAACCATTGGGTTTTCCGCAAAGAATTGCGAATTTTGATATTTGTTGGGTTCTGCATTTTCTGAACCTTGCGAATGAATTGCCACCCCCCTCCAAAAAAAAGTGGATGGATTTCTGGTAACCCTCAGAAAGATAGAACTTGGTAAAATTACGATAAGTAGTAATAACGCAGTTTTCCATTTTTGGGTGGTTACTACTATATATATATCATTATCCGTATACATCTATAATCATCTATAATCATCTATAATCATCTCTGTCTATACTATAGTTTTGAATATTCATTTACACATATACAAACTGTAATAATTTTTATACCTTTACAGTCATTCACATATATAAATATATAATATATGATTTATCAATGATCATCTATAATCATTTTCAACCAAATCTATAAACTTGATCTCCTCCATGGTATGAAACGCCAAGCTTCTGCCCATGGCACCCTGGGGCCCATGGACATCGATGGACTCTGATCGGCCCAGGAAGTGTCGCGAACTCCGCAGGTGGTCCCGGAAGGCGCGACCCCGAAAGTTCCACAATGGGCTCTAAAAATCACCAGTTGATAATTTGTGAGAGAGAGATATATATACATATACATATACATATACATATAGAAAATGTATGATTTCTAATGATGACTTATGCCATTTATGAATAGGGTTTCTTGAAGCGGCCATGTTGATTTGAGTTTGATGAGTCATGATAGGAATGGCTGATTTACCTTTTTGTTTGTAGGAGTATCATCGGCCGGCAGAAGGCAGTACAATCCCTCGGGCTGGAGATCATTTCGGACAGAACCTTCATCATTCGTACGGCGCCAAAGAATACCAACAGTGAGAATACAACAGTGCACCAACGATGGGATGATCCACAGGTAAGACTATGATTTACCTTCGACAAACTTGGTAACTGAACGTCCTCAATTTATAGATGATTTTCTAAGAATGGGAAGGTTGCCAGCTTAGTTAACCAGAGAATATACCCGGTGAATGATTATGGTTGATGATTTACCCGCGTGTGTTGGTTGATGAGGAATCTGATTTTGTTGCGCGAAGCACCTTTTGTTGATCGCTAGCGCTGAATCTGAATCAGTTTAATCTACCGAATAGGGCCCAACATATAGAGACATATATTTAGTACCAGGTAGTGCCCGGCCCGCGCCGGGGTGGAAGTTTCGAAACATGAAACCACTATAGGAAGAAGATGACCTATAGGAAGATTTTTGAGATGCAGAAGCAACGAAGTTGTTGTGAGGTGCATCAGCGAATGAGCACATGGTGGTTGAGATGCCAATGAATGGCATGAACAAATCCATGCTCAACTGACGGAATGAATCAATGAACCAATGAATCGATGAATCAGCGAATCGATGAAGGAAGGAAGCGATGAATCAGACGATGAAACTACCAATCAATGAACCAAGGAATCAGTGAATCAATGAAGCAACCAGCCAATGAATCAATACCAATGAGTTAAGTAGTGGGTCGACGAACCAATGAATCAATGAATCAAATAATCAATGAATCAACAAGTCAATGAATCAATGAGTCAACGAATCAATCAACCAATGAATCAATGAATCAGTGGATCAATGAAGCAATGAACCAGTGGATCAACCATTGAATCAATGATTCAGTGAACCACTGAATCAGTGAGTCAATGAATCAGTGAATCAAAAAGTCAATGAATCAACAAGTCAGTGAACCAATGAGTCAATGAATCAGCAATCAACCGATCAATGACTCATTGAATCCAATGAACTATTGAACCAATGAACCAATGAATCAATGAACCAGTGGATCAATCATCGAATCAACGAATCAGTGAAGCAATGAATCATTGAACCAATGAACCAAGGAATCAATGAATCAACAATTCAGCAAATGAACAAATGAACGAATGAATGAACTGATTGATGGGTGGATGGATGGATGGATGGACGGATGAGTGAGCTACTTTTCTTCTTTGTTGGTGTAATTCTTCACTGAGCGACCTCTTTGCTGAGGCACCCCTTCTCTCAGTTACGCTCAAAAGTGTTTTCACCCATGCATTCAAGCGCTCCCGAACCATAGCAATTCCTGAATACTTGATGATGGATGGTTGACGTGATGATGTGGTTGACATGATGATGGAAATGCTGACCATGACAATCGCCCGTAACTCGCAAGTTTTCTACCGGAACTCCTTTTGATTATTTAGTTGTATGTATATACGCCCAATCTACAAATATGACTCAACCAACAACAATAGATGGTAATTTTCAATCATTTCTCTCCACCGTTACGGTGTGACCAGGTGTCAATGCCTCGGCGATTGCCTGTGGCCCGACGCACTCTGCCTTCGTTGTTGATGGCCAGCTGTCTTTTGGCCAAAGGAGGAAACTTTACCGTATGGGTCATGGCACCTTGGTACCCTGGTGAGCCCCAAAATAACTGGGATTTGTGGATATCCATCTTGCCAAACTATAATATAATAGGTTTTGATGCATCCCGATATCAACAGTCCCAGCATTGGTTGAAGGGACATGTTACGGCAAAAAAACAAAACCATGGCTTGTGGTAGATTTTCCCTTAAACTAAACTAGCTGAAACAACAACAACAACGGAGGAAAACGTATTCAAAGGTAGCAAAGAAGTATTGACTAGGAATGAAGCAAGGATCGCAGGAGTGTGATGCAGCGCGATGGTAGGGATGTACACTGCAGCGTGCCAGAAGAGCGGGGATGCACCGGATACACACCTGATTATGCAGACGCATTTACAGATAGTCTAATCGTACATGTTCACCATGCACGCCCATCTTTTTGACTCTTGTTCGCAGTCACTCAGCTGGATTGGCGTTTAGCCAATCATCGCGCATCTTCTTGGATTATCCCAGTGCTTGGATCAATTGATCCATTGGTTGTCACAGAAGTGGAAGGTTGTAGGAATTGATAACCGGTCATCCCTTTGAAAGTTGGTTGTATCACGATTTTTCCTGCTTCATCCCATGTTTTCTTTTCCGTTTTTTCTTTATACCAGTCCTTGGTTGCCATGAGCCCAACCCAGGTACAGCTACGGCTCCAATCGCCACAGCAAGTTGGGTCGAGCTGACAGCGACGGTTCCGAAAGGTCGCCTCAGCCTGTGCTCGTGGAAGCTTCAGATGGGCACCGACCTGCTGTGGCCTCCATTGCTTTAGGCTCCGGGCTTCGTTTGGACCTATTGGAACCCCCCAGACATTGGACATACATCGGACCCATTTTGGGTAAGAACAAGTAGGGATGTCGAGTTCATTCGGACAGATGCAGATTGAATTCACAAAAGCAAGGTGCATTCATTCGGCTTTGACGGTGGTTGATCGCCAGTTTGGAGGGCACCCCAGAAAACCAAAACTGTTGGGAATGTAATCATCAAGATTGATAGAAGCGATTTATGGTCGTCGATGTATCTACAGTTGGATGGGTCTAGCAGATGCCATCCGGTAATCAAACGTGACAATGGAATTTTCCCCATACATATGGAGGTTTATAGCTGGGAAAATCATTTATATATAAATAGGACCATTGCCATGTATAATGACCAGAGGGTATCAAATTATGATGAGATTGTATACTTATATATTAAAAAAACAAACAGGATGTGGGCCATCTTGCATAGGTCAGCATTGTCCCTTCCCCCCACCATCAAGGCGGAAATCATTCCGCGGCCATCACGGAGGGTGGTGTCCTTTGGACCTGGGGTACCATGGCAGAAAAGATCGCTGAATCTCATCAAGTTTCATGATGTTTCATGAGAAATGTCGGAACCATAATGGTAGATCCTCTACGTCCAACATCATCCAACATGAAGCCACAAGTGCATGGGGTTTGGAAGATGTTTTTTTTGTTCTTTTGTTGTTGTTGTGGTTGTTGTGGTTGTGGTTGTGGTTGTTGTGGTTGTGGTTGTGGTTGTGGTTGTGGTTGTGGTTGTGGTTGTGGTTGTGGTTGTTGTTGTTGTTGTGGTGGTGTTTGTTGTTTGTTGTTTGTTGTTTGTTGTTTGCTGTTTGCTGTTTGTTGTTTGTTGTTTGTTGTTTGTTGTTTGTTGTTGGTTGTTGGTTGTTTGTTGTTGGTTGTTGGTTGTTGGTTGTTGGTGTTTGGTGTTTGGCGTTTGGTGTTTGGTGTTTGGTGTTGTTGGTGTTGGTGTTGTTGTTGTTGTTGTTTGCAACCATTTTGGGGGTAGATGTTCAATTCAGCAACCACAATAGAGGGCTACTGTAATTCACCCCATTATTAGGGGTATACCCCAGCTTATAAAGCACAAAGCCGGGATGGTGAAGATTATCATGGATTCCCCATTAGACTCGGGCATCAAAATCAACATTGTTTGGATGGAGATTCCCAATCATCAGAGATTTACTCAACCTGTTTATCTTTAATGGGGAAAGCAAACCGATTCACGCACCCCAAAGCTGATGTTAATCTATTTGGCTGGACTAGTTTCCAAGGATCTGCAGACTGGTGGTGGGAGGGCATTCTTCCTAGTAAAGGAACATCAGGATATTCCTCCAAGATTTTTGGGCCTGCTGTTTTTTTTTCTAAAGCTCTGAAAGTATTCCATCAAACATGCCAACTTTTTGCTGCTGTAAATCCTCATGTCTTCCAAGTTTTATATTGATGAAGTGCACATGTTTCCCAAGTTTAGATGGATAAATAACTTCGTCCTTGCTGATGAAATCCGCATTTTTCCCAAGTAAATCATCATTTTTTCAGTTCCCCACATCTTTGTGTGAGGTTCTTGTTTTTGATTCTATATCCCGCCTCCTCCTCCGCCGCCTCCTCCGCCGCCTCCACCTCCACCATCTTGTCACACACTATCTTTGACACACCACTTTGTCACACACCAACTTTCACACGCCACTTTCTCACCCACCATCTTGTCACACACCATCTTTCACACACAACTTTGTCACACACCATCTTTGACACACCACTTTGTCACCCACCATCTTTCACACACCACTGTCACACACACCATCTTTCACACACCATCTTTGACACACCATCTTTCACAAACACACACAACTTTGTCACACACCATCTTTCACACACCATCTTTGACACACCCTCTTTCACACACACCGTCTTTGTCACACACACACCATCTTTCACACACCATGTTCCCACACACACAACTTTGTCACACACACCATCTTTCACACACCATCTTTCACACACCACTTTGTCACCCACCATCTTTGGCACACCATCTTTCACACCACTTTGTCACACACCATCTTTCACACACCATCTTTCACACACCACTTTGTCACACACCATCTTTTACACATCATCTTTGACACACCATCGTTTTGCGTGGCAGGCGTGGCACTTGGTGACATCCACTTTCGTTTCGCGCGGCAAGCATGGCACTTGGAGACATTTATTTGCGTTTGGCGTGGCAGGCGTGGCACTTGTTGCACTTGGTGGTGCGCTTGGTCGCCACTGGTCGCCCGGGGCGCCGCGCCACTTTGCGTGGCAGGCGTTGCACTTGGTGACATCCACCTTCGTTTCACGTGGCAGCGGTGGCACTTGGTGACATCCACTTTTGTTTCACGTGGCAGGCGTGGCACTTGGAGACATTTACTTGCGTTTGGCGTGGCAGGCGTGGCACTTGTTGCACTTGGTGGCGCGCTTGGTCGCCGTTGGTCGCCCGGGGCGCCGCGCCACTTTGCGCGGCAGGCGTGGCACTTGGTGACATCCACCTTTGTTTGGCGTGGCAGGGGTGGCACTTGGAGACATTTACCTGCGTTTGGGGTGGCAGGTGTGGCACTTGTTGCACTTGGTGGTGCGCTTGGTCGCCACTGGTCGCCCGGGGCGCCGTGCCACTTTGCGTGGCAGGCGTTGCACTTGGTGACATCCACCTTCGTTTGGCGTGGCAGGCGTGGCAGGCGTGGCACTTGGAGACATTTACCTGCGTTTGGCGTGGCAGGGGCGGCAACTTTGTCATATACCATCTTTCTCTCACACCAACTCACTCACACAACTTTGTCACACACCATCTGTCACACACCATCTCACTCACACGACTTTGTCACACACCATCTTTCTCACAACACCATCTTTCACATACCATCTCACTCACGCAACTTTGTCACACACCATCTTTCTCACACACAACTTTGTCACACACCATCTTTCTCGCATCATCTCAGTCACACAACTTTGTCACACACTACCTTTGACACACCCTCTTTCACACACCTTCTCACACCATCGTTCACACACAACTTTGTCACAGACCATCTTTCACACACCATATTTCACACACAACTTTGTCACAGACCATCTTTCACACACCATCGTTCACACACAACTTTGTCACAGACCATCTTTCACACACCATCTTTCACACACCACTTTGTCACACACCATCTTCCACCACACCATCTTTCACACACAACTTTGTCACACACCATCATTGTCACACACCATCTTTCACACACCATCTTTCACACACCACTTTGTCACCCACCATCTTTGACACACCATCTTTCACACACACAACTTTGTCACACGCGATCTTTGACACACCACTTTATCACACACCATCTTTCGCCACACCATCTTTCACACACCACTTTGTCACACACCATCTTTCACACACAACTTTGTCACACACACACACACGCATCATCTGTCTTTGTCCCCGCTACAACATTTGGTGCTCATTATTGGAAGAGTTGCCTTGCGGGGTTATCCGGTCCTTTTTTTTTCTCGTGAAACCACCATGTTTCCATATTTTTGCAGGTGAATTCCCCGTGTTTTCCTCAGTTGCCGTTGTGCTTCTCCAAGGCTACGGTGGTAGCCTGTGGCATGGCGCCGGCGGCTGCGGGCAAGGCCGGCGTGGCGAGGTCTCAAGGCCTGAGATGGTGATGCCCTTCGTGTCGCAAGGCGCGGCGACATGCGGGGCATGGAATGGTGGATGTGGTGCTAAGTATTACGGTAAACCATATTATTCCTAACATAATAAATGGGCTAACGCCCAGGTGCCGCCGACCCCCTTTCAAGGGCGGAGCGGCGGGGAACGGTCAAAACGGCCCACACATGGCAGTTTCGAAGCCCAATAGAAACAGCTTGTGGGGCCTAGGG
>Ga0126342_10009634_pt1 | contig 17310 bp, 15 predicted proteins | sample Cyp1metagenome_FD_92528 | JGI IMG/M metagenome (GOLD analysis project Ga0126342, IMG submission 92528) | Coral microbial communities from Lord Howe Island, Old Settlement Bay, Australia - Cyphastrea 1 metagenome | ecosystem: Host-associated > Invertebrates > Cnidaria > Coral ... | reverse complement strand
CCCGTACCCAACACCCGTACCCAACAGCCGTACCCGTACCAAGGCGTACCCGTACCCTCACCCGTACCACACGTAGCAAGCACAATAGAGAGGCATGGTTTCATTGCTTTTGAAATTTGATAAATTACATGTGTAAATATATCATATATGCAGCTACCTCAGAGAACTTTCCAGCAGAACGAGATGGCCAATTCGACAACGGCGATGGGGAAAGGGACCATCAAACTGTGCAGTCTGTTAAGATTGCAGGTTTCTTCAAGAAATGTGACGAGCAACAATGTATATATATATATATACGATACACACATGTAAACATTCAACGGGGCTCTAGCAAGAGCCCGGAACAAAGAACTACCCAAGGTTGCAGGATGGTGCAGGTACACAACTCACTTCCGGAACGAGCGAAACATGCTAAGCTTGAAGCCCATCAGCGGATCGTCTTCCTCCTCCGTATCATCGTCCTCCTCTGCCTGGTGATCATTTTCTCTAAACGAACAAGACAGCTGCCCCCTCTGCAACTTATTTCGAAACCAAGCTACAAAATCAATGTAGACATTGCGTAGTTCCAGAAGGTTCCAGACATGTCTAGATAACCAATGCTGTTTGAAAAAAGTAATCGTGCGCCGTTCACTTCATCGCCCCAAATGGCTTCAGATCGCATAAACAAATATTAAATAAACAAGGTCAATCATATCAAAATATCAGAAAACATCAAGATATTCCAGCCAAAATCATCCAAAATCAAATATCACCAGCCATTCACCAGCCATGTTCATCATTTTTCATCTACATTAAGCCATACAAAATCGATCCCTACGACCCGACGGCTGGGCCTTGACTGGCTCGGTCTTCACCGGCTCCACCTTCACCGCCTGCGCCTTGGAGGACCTGAGATCTGTTTGGTTTCGGGAAATTTATGGAAAATCTATCTGAACAAAATATCTGGTTGATATTTGTTTGATTTATCTGGTTGATATCTGTGTGATTTATCTATCTATATATGTACCTTCTATCATTCTTTACGTCTTTGTATGTGTAGTTATGACGATTTGTTTATCTTTCTAGATGCGTACAGTATCAATCTGTGTTGATCACCTGGGATTTCCATCGTGGTGAAGCTTCCTGCTGTCTTAATTAGCGCTAATTATCAAGTAAAAACCTGCTGCAGAATCATTTGCTGAACATGCAGTCGTGCATTTATGTTAGCAGCATTTCAATATACAGTATATACATACATATATATATATGTATATATATATATATATATATGTATGTAATGTATAGACGATGCATAGTCCCCTTACGTCACCTTTGTCTTTGGAATTTCAACCTACTACAACCCCATGAATAGTGGAACCCAATAATATACCTTAACCGACTAAACCGATCAAATCTGATTGATGGTTGAGCCATCCATCTCACAGATATGCAAAAGTCATTGGCGATCATCCCATTTCTATGGTTGAAAACGATGTGAAACCACCATGTAGACGTAGCCAATGGTCGGTTCTATGCCTACTATGTTCCGACTTCTAGATGGCAAAATATGGCAACATCCTCTATATTTGATAGCACGAATCATCGGATCCCCATCTCAGACATCTCTAGACTACACCCCAACATCCATCATCCATCGTCATCCCATACTGCCATACTGTACCATCCCCATCTCTCGACTTCACGATCTCCGAGTCACGGCTGCAGCGTCTTTTTCTGGATCTCGCTTTTGACCGGACCCACACCCGTGTTCACGCCCGCAGCGGCGATCAAGGCGTCCAGGGCGTTCGTGTCCTTAGCTGGCATGGAGGCTGTGTTTGAAAAATATGTGGGGCATTGGGATTATCATGGGTTATCATGGTTCAATGGCAGGATATGGCAGGCATTCTTGTAACTGTGCCTGTTGATTGGATTAGTTATGGTTAGTTCATGGCTAAAAGAAAGGACCTTCTCTGTCAGAGTGTGCGGGGCTTCAGCCGTACAGATTGTCGGACAAACAAACTCACACATGCTCAAAACTGCAAATCCAATCTTGCATAATCTTGCAAACAGTCGAAATCTGTATTGACCACAAGCCGTAAATATTATCCACAAGCAATCTTTGTACAATTCTAGGGCTCCTAAGAATCCAATAGGACACATCAAAAGGCTCTCGATTTTACCAGAGCTTCCTGAACTGAACGCGCATTTTCCCCTGTTGCGATGGTAACCGCAGCAATGCAGTCTTCGCAATGCATTAAATCAATTGAATCTATCTACCTAAAATGGCGGAAAGTCATTGAAGAGTCTGAAATGAGCCCACTTGAAGGCAATGTACAAGATACCTCGGCCCAAGTCAAATCCAGCTGCAGGGAAGAAATCTCACAACTCACCGCAGGGAGGTTCTTGAGAGGACGTTCCACATAATCTTTCTTTGCAATGTGTCTAGTAGTATGTGAGTCTTGTGATAGTGAAGGAACACATGCCAATGGTCGCCCTGGGTTCTACAATGTTCGAAAAAATCCACATCAACTCATGGCTTTCGACAGTGGTCATAAAGATATAAAGTGCAAGTGCTCGCCATGGCACTAAAGAAGGCAAGGTATCTTCCAGCAAAGGTGTCCACACCTTCCAGAAAATCTTTCAGCACACCTGCGAAGATGCCATAGCCCTTGCAAACTCCGCCTTAATGCCACTGCTGGCATCTCCCGTATGAAGCTGCAGCGGAGAAAAAAACTTAATCCTTAAAACATCTTAAAACATGATGATATGCGACCCATCTCCAGTGAGCAGCAGTCGAATCTACAATGTGACTAAGACTAAAACACCGTATCAGTTAGATCTCTAACATAAAATAACATGTTTTTTACAGTAACATCAATAATCAACATCATTGACAGACCGCATGACTTGACCTAGAATCAGCAAGTCTTCATGGCCTGGTGCAGGCTAAGTGGCCAAAGACCGCTAGAGGAGCCGCAGGAGGAGGCGGAGGCTCCTTTTCCTCTCCAGGAAGAGCAGAGATATGACTCAAAGGAGCCAGCAAGCGTGCAACAGTTTATAATTATAGCCTTGTTCATCATATTTCATCATTAATTATTACTTATAAACTTATACAACTTATATATTCACCAACAGTTTGACGCATATATATCCGAAGCAGCTCAACATACCTACCGAATTCCTAAAAAGTCAGGAAAAAAACGTTCCAACTAATGGGAGAGTCAACCACCAAGATATCCACAAACCTTTGTGCGCCTCCTCATCTTCTTCCTTCTCCTGTGGTGTGCCCGGCCAGTTGATCTGGATAAAAGGCGTCTCCTTAGATGATTCTGATGGAACAGGGAGCACTTGCTGGATGTTGAGTCGTTGGTCCGTGTTGAATTTTTGTGATTTTTTTCAATCTCCTGACCAGCCAAAAGATAACGATACAGCAAGCGTGTCCCATTTATCCCATTTCAAGGCACCAACATCAATACAGTGAAGATCAGTAAAGCATTAAGCATCTGTCAGGTTATGCTCCACGACCCCTCCAACCCGGCATCGTTCTGAACGCGTTTGGCATCGGCCCAGTGGCTTTGGGTTTTTGCTCGGGTAAAATAGCGAAGCCGATCAGGCGCAATGGGGCACCCACCAGGAAGTCGTGGTAGATGCCCAGCACCGACCTTGGACTTCGGACATGCGGACGGGGTGGAGTCTTTCCAAATACAATCGAATTACAGTATACATACCCTCTGGTAAACTAACATAGCTATTGAAAATGGCCCATTTAAAGTGGATTTACCATTGAAAATGGTGATTTTCAATAGCTACGTTAAATTACCAGAGGGTATATCATATAATATCTTATCTCAGATCTGTCAACCTGTCTGGCGACCTGTTTCTTATTTATGTACGATATTGGTGATGGGCCCCTCCTTTTATGGAATTGGAATTGTGATGAGAAATTAGGGATACACCGAGAGAAACCATGGGGGTTTGGGGTTTGGGGCTTGGATACCCCGCTTTCAATTTTTTTTCAGACAAACTGAACCAAATGTGTGCATCTTCCCAAGTTCTAGTTGATCAAAGCGACAAGATTTTGGTGGTACCAAAGAGGATGAAATTCACCGCAATCGCGAAGACTGTGCCTGCGATGACCGTGTCGATGGTTTCCTGAGGCGATGGCGCTGAGTCTTGGTTCCTCAAAAGGTTCCAGCTATTTCCAAGTACCACTCCTGATGTTTAAAGCACCTTGCGCATGCATGGAAGCCTCGCTTGATACCAAATATTTCCATGTTCTTTTTTCTTTCACATTTTTAATGTGCAAGTAGAACAGCTGTCGAGAGCAGCAACTTCTGGGATGTTCTCCATGGCCAAGTCTCATGCAACGGCAAGATCCATCCAAGACCTTTCCGCTGAACGAAGGGCACCACTGCCTCGTAGACGAAGGACTCCAAGACACAAACCTCCAGCCTGGTGTCAAAAGAACAAAGCATGGCAAGGGGCGCGGGCCCAAGAAACAAATATGATACACGTTTTTTGTTGTTCACGTTCTACTAAGATTCTACTATACTTCATGTTGGCGGAATTTTGTGAAATTCGTTCAGCTTATATAAGTTGAGGTTCCATCATTGGTGCGTGGCTGCATGTCTGGGTTCCCACGGTTCCTTCAGAGCGTCCATGCAACACATCTTGCCAGCTTGGCAACGGTAAAGAGAAGAATATGGAAGAATAACATAGAATAACTACACCTACAATCGCATACAATCGCTGCATGTTAGATTCAAAGAAGTGGAAGCCCAGTGGGCCCTCCCATCCTCCCATCCTCCCATTCCAAGGCCCGGCTCAGGCCCAAGTCCCATGGCCTCACTCGCAACAACGCCTCGATGGCCAAGGGCCGATACTCAGCACCCTCCGAGCCCAGCAATCCATCGGCTGCAGCCTTTCCGAATCCATAGAGACCATCACCTGAAAACCGGCATGATCCGGCAACAAAACCACCTGATGTGGCAATTAATGGATATTAGACCTATGATATGTATATATATATATATCCAGTAGATACATGTAGATACTGTATGACTCGACATGAATGAATGAATATTCAAGGGATATCATGATAGATATAGATCCGGATCCAAATGGTTGAAATATGTGAGAAATTCTTGAGGTGAGTCCCCAACGAATAACTATGAGCCTTTTACTTCAGTAATGAGGGAACCCCTGCAATAGACTCAAAGAGAGTTGGTTCATGTTGATTCTGGGATATTCTGAGCAAATTGCGGTGGGCCTCATAAAACTTATATCCCAAGTGATGGCAGGGGTCCAAGAATGTCTCATTACCTTGGCCCACCGCACCATCAGTTCGTGTTTCCACCGGGTGGCTGGCCGGGCAAACGGGCCGGAAGGTCTCTGGCGTCAGGTCCTAAAGTTCAACTTCCACGGATGTTGTCATGGGACTTGACTTGTAACCTTATATGACAACTAACACACGTGCATATGTGCATCTATTGCTATCTGCGTATGCAAATGTATGCGGAGGCATACACAAATATTTACATACATTCATGGTTACATACACGCAAACACAAATATATGTATATATATATATCTCTCTCTCTTTATAATATGTACACAGACACACGCACACACATATATATAATATTTTATATATAGTAATTACTGTTTACATACTCAAATGCTATTTTCCGGATCCATCCAGAAATAACATGTACTGTTCATAGATGTACAGCAAAGTAGTTCGAAGATGTTTCAAGAATATCTATATCTAGAAATATCCATATAATCTATACATTATACACACATTACATATACATTATATCTATCTATCTTCAAGATGACCCCCCCGATCACAAGCCCAGCTGGTGCTCCGACTCCTCTCCTGATCCGCCAGGCCCAGGCCCTCCTGCGCCGCAACGCCTTGCGCCAGGCCCAGGCCGGTGGCAATGGCACCCGCACCCGCGGCCAGGTTCCTGGGGTGAAAATCGGTGAAAACATGGGTGGAAAATGATGGAAATCATCCAAGGAGGTTCATGATGTCAAGTCGATGACTTTCGACACTTTCAATGATTATATACTGTAAATGTAATGTAAATGTCTGAGATATTCCTAAGATATTCCTAGGTCACTATAGGAATACTATGGAATACTATAGGTGCTGTTCTGTCCCACATCCAACTCTAAAGGGTCGGCGGTGCCAGGAGTCCATGGCGTGGCGTCTGGTGCTCTCGGGGCGGGGAGGAAGGCAGCTTGACTCAGCGTGCCCAGCAAAAGCACCAGGCTCAGTGCGAGAAATGGCAGACCTGGTGATCTTCCTTGGCAGGTTTGACCCACATAGGAGCGACGACCATGAGAGACAAAAACAATCAAAACGAAACACGCGTACATCAAAGATATATATTTTTAAATGGCTCTGAAGCTTGAGATTAGAACATGAGATGTGGATTGACCACAGCATCCAAGTTTGAGGTTTATGCTTTTATACATTTCTTACGTACAATATGGCTTCAACCATCGCAAGCGATCCCAAATGTATGAGCTAAATAGGGTCATATATTCTCCTAAACAAAGGTGGAAAACTAGATAAAACAAGCATTTGATCTTCCAAGCATTCACATCCGTAGTTAATCTCCCTGAGTGGTGATAGCTGAGCATGGCTTTGCTGGGTACAAGGTGTCACCATGTCACATCTGATTTCAAGCACCTGTTCAAACAAATGACATGTTAATCTTACATAATATAATATCTGGTGAAACATCTGCCCAAAATGTTACCAATTTACCCATTTACCCATTTATATCGCATTGTAATATAACAGTATATACAATATCCCACTTGCATCCCATTTTCCACGATTTTCCCAAGAATTGTCCCAGATTTTCCCACGAATTCTATCCCGTGGTGTCCCCGTGGCCCCAAGAACTGCAGCAATGCCCAGCGTCTGCCACGGGCTCTAGGCCCAGCGACCTTCCATGGCACCCAACGCGTCGCCATGGCTGGGATCCCAAAGCTGCGGCCGACCCATTGAAAGCTCCAACTTCAGGGGATTTCCCAGCTGGCCATGATTGCCAGAGGGTAACATTAGTAATATATATATATAGTAATATATGATGTATATAGTAATATATATATAGTACTATAGTAATATATGATGTGATCTATGAGAAGCATTGAGAATCTAAGAATGTCTTTGTGACATTCAGTAACATATTGATGATGCCTCGCACTGGCTCCGAGACTGAGGGTCAACTATCCCGACCAACTGGGGATGCAGTAAGGGCTGACAAGCTTCATCCTCATCTTCTTCCTTCTCCATCTTGACCTCAGGAAAGGGCTGTGAAACCACCCTTGCCTCGTCTGAAAGTAGGGAACTTGCTAAAATTACCTCAAATGCTTTATATATATATTATATATATATAGAGATGATTTACAAATTCTATCTGCGGGCCCTCCACTTTACTGTATTTCGCATCTATTGCTGGTCAGTTATATCCCATTACATTCGCATCGTATCCCCGTTACCTCCAAGGGCCCCACAGCTGGATGCAACTCCTGCAGGGTCGCGCGTACGGTGCGTGCATGCAAGCATGTATGCATGTCTGCATGTATGGATGCGTGGATGAATGGATGCATGGATGTATGGATTTGTGTGTGTGTATGTATCTTATATCTTTAAAGTTAGATTATATAATATAATGTATATATAATGTCAACCCTGGATTAATAACCCCCTAGGCCATTTAATTGGGAAGATAGCATTTAAGTATCAAATCATGACTATTGGGGGAATACCCCCCTAATTAATAAACCATGGTTGATTAATCCGGGGTTGACATTATATAGATTCATATATACATATTTTCTTTTGTATATATCTTATATAGATATGTACATATATACATATGTAGGTATGTAAATATCTTTGGAGCCATTGTATATACATAGCCATCAGCCATCTACATCTACTTTCAAACACATCCAGGTTTTGGTTCCGTCCCTCGGCGCCCGGCTCCTGCTTCACGGGCATGTGCGCTACATCGTCCGACAAACGCGAGGTGCGGCGCCGCTTCGGGGCGGGTTCCTGGCTATGACGATACATAGAATAATGTATGCAAATCTGGGGGGATATATACATATATATATATAAATAATATGTGTATGTAAAACAATATATATATATATATGTAAAATAATGATGTGTATATATATATATATATATGTATATATAGGTGTGTGTGTATCATTATATATCTTAACATATCTTAATACATGCGTGAGTGGATGTTTTTGGGGATAGATACGGACATCTCTCTCTCTCTCTCTATTATCTAGAATCTATTTAAACAAAAAACAGTCAGCCTCTGCGCACAACCCAAACTGCGCACAACCCCTCTCGCACTTTTCCCCTCTAAGCCAAGCATGAGAATGCCTTTGGCATTTGTTATGCAAAGCTCATGCCGGCTGCCAGCTGTACTGTGCTGTCTACGCATCTTTGCTCCAATCCAATCACCTTTGGCAAAATTACTGCAGAATGCAGCTGGCTGTCTTGTGAGTTGTGGCTTGAACATAATGAAGCACCTAAGAGATTCAACACCGTGAACAACCACAAATAACCACAATGTTTAATGATGTGGCTTGCTACAACCCCAATGATCATCTGCAAAACGCCTCAACTCGGTGGCGAGACAAGTCAACTCACCCGCGCCCAGCTGGCTCCCCCCTTGGGAGCAATTGCTGTGCCCGCGATCAAAAAGCACACCTAGGGAAAGACAGGATGGCACAATGAGGGTTACATATGGTTACATGATGTTACATGACCCCTTGGAAATCTTGGAAGACCTAGATGGAAAAATAGTACAGGGCAGCTATGCACATCCTCATGTTGACACACTTTGCCTTCAAGCGGGAATCCCAAGATATCCCAAGGAGGGTTTGAGAATGCAGGTCGTCCTTTCTACATCCTGTTTCATCCTTTCAGGCGACCAAATCATGCTGCCCAGCATTGCCCAGCGACTTCAACCACTATTTCTGGTAGAAGTCGTTGATTTTGGCCTTCAAAGACTTCTTCAAGTCGTCCTCCAAGTTGAAAGCATGGTCAAGAGCCTGCACGGTCAACCAATGAAGATCATCCGAGCCTCGAGTCAGGGAACCCGGGTGCAGTTTCAACATGAAGAGACAGACTTAGCGCATCTTGCAGTACAAGTAGTGTACAGAACTAATCAGAACTAGCCACTGTTGCTTGAGATGGAACATCCACCATCCAAGCTTTGCCATCATTGCTGCAACCTTTTCATCCTTCGCTCATCTATCTTTAAAACTTTGTAATGGAATACCTCCATGAAAAATCCTTAAAAACATACATATATTGCCACAGATGAATTCCCAGGGTTTCAGGACTTTCAGGGTTCCAAGTGCCATGTTCCACCAACCCAATATCAATGACTTTCATTTCCATCCAGTTCCCATCCAAGCAGCTCATGCCCATCTGCTGCTTACAAATCATCAGCTCATCGGTTAGGGTACATCGGAAGATTGCCTGGGGAAGTGGAGGGTCACGACCCCTCTGGGCAATCAACTCTCACAGTGAAAACTGGAAGATACTGGAAGTGCATCCTCAGTACAACATCTCTCAGCCAACTGGCTGCATTTATTCTGATGGTTGTTTCAACTCGTCATCCGCACAAATGTATGAGTCGAATAGGTAGGATGTCATCCCTTTTCAGGATGAAAGATAACTCAGTTTATTGTTTTTTTAGGATATCAACTCAGTTGATGATAAAACCGTGACCCGCAACATCTGCCATGTGACGGGATCATCTGAGTTGATGGAGCAGGAGATCTTTTCATCTACAAAGCGGCGAATGGGATGCGTCTCCCAACCTGGATGAGCCATGGCCATGGATGCCAACAGGAATCCCACACACTCAGACTTCGCGGGGAATGATCATAGAGTGGACATTAGAAACTCCGCACAAAAGACTCAGAAACTGCCGTGCCAAAGAAATGCAAACATTGTCCAAATCCCACATCCTAGCAAACTTTGCTAAATTGCAAGCAAGGAGCTGAGGGCACCGTCTTTGCTGGGCAGCTCAATGGCTTCAGTGGAGACTGAACTGGTGGGGCACAGCTCAAAATGGACACCCTTGGCTTTGGCGGAGCTTAAGGCCTCGCCGGAACAATGGCCCCAAATGGGGGGCTCAACCATGGCATGGTTTACTTTATTATAAATATAAATATAAATATATATATATATAAATATATATATATGTAATAGTCTCAGAATATCTGAAAAAATACTAAACATTCTGTGGCCCTACTACGTAGCCCAACTCTTGTTTGACCCATGCTGTCCCACACGGATATTCTGCAGCACTTGCCCGCTGCCTCAGTCCCAATGGAACGATAGCCATGTCCGATGCGTGTTGCGCCATAGATGTTCATGGCCTGTGCGACATTGTCACCTGACAGGTGGAAGAAGACGTGTGGCAAAAGCTGAACCTTCATGGAATACCATGGAAAACACACCAATTGCTGATACCCTCTGGTGAACTAACATAGCAATTGAACATGGCCATTTATAGTGGAATTTCCCATTAAAAATGGTGATTTTCCATTGCTATGTTAGTTCACCAGAGGGTAGAATAACTCATGTGGCCAACTGCGGAATGAATTGGAGGGATATATCTGGAGCCGGGTTCCCATCTACTTTTTTTGGCCTGCCGATTGCCACCGGTTCTTTGCCGTGAGAAGAAATATCCCCCGGAATTTCTTAAACCGTGAATGCACTGCGGAACATGGTAAACCCAAACAGTAACAGAACCCCAAGTGTTGTCCTCATAAAACCCTAGAACAGGATGAGAATTGGCTGTCCATTACATTCCATATATATATATAATACAATATTCTATCCCAAAAAATATTGAACTTGTTTACCACACTTCTGATCTCTTTATGTTTGCAAGGTTACAGTACTATATCCCATGTAACCCATATAACCCATATCCACCCCGTAGCATCTCCTGCCTGGCCCCGATTCGGCCGCGTGCACCGTGATACCCAGCTCCGCCTTCTGGGCCAGTTGCATGGCCAGCTGATGACTGGACTTCATGGACTGCTCCTGGCTTCGCGTCTTGGGAAAATCAAGTGGAAGCATGTGGAAACTACTGCTGTCTATATACATAGTATACTGCATACATATATATATATATATATGTACAGTGTATATATATATGTATATGTACAGTATATATATATATATGTATATATATATATATACAAATACATTATACTGTATGTATAGATATATGTGCCTCAGCGACCCTGAAATGATGGGACTCTGTTTGAAACCCGAATGGTATGGGAAGACTATGGGAATGTCAGGGAATGTCGCCTCACTGGAGCCACATCCCAGTAATCCAACCTCATATTGAGCAGCTCAACCCATGGTTTCCCTCAAAATGATCTGGTGAAGTCAGTAACTGGAACATCCATATAGATAGTATCTGTAATCTACATCTATACCTATCCATCCATGTATATGTAAATGTGTGGTGTATACATATACATATAATATATACACATAAATTTACATATCATTGTCCATCTATTATTGTTATGAGTAGCGGACAAAAGTATTTGTTAAGTTTAATGCCATGCACAAATTAGGGTCGTCCCCTATTGGTTGTGAGGATTTCAGTACTCCCGGAGGTATCACAAATGGGGTATCGGTATAGGGTCGTCCCCTATCGTTTATGAAGGTTTTGTGGAACCTCAGAAAGGCCAAGGCGAAGCAAAACTAAATTAGTACAAGAATTTTGTTGGTTCCTCATACGCATATATCATTGTACATGTATGTAAGTAACTATGTGTCATAAATATACATGACTGGGCATATCCCATATGCAACTGGGGACAGCTGGGTAAAGTAACGGTGCTAACTCACCACTTCCGAAGTGGAAGGTCCAAGTAACCATAGAGCCAGCCCGATTCAAATGGCTATGGGTCAAAATGCCAGCAACCTCGTGACATCGAAATAGCTGGGATTGATGGATGTCCATCATTCTTCATCCACTCCAAATATAGCATCACAATTAAATTTCAATGTGTGTTTAATGTTTTTGACCCATTTCCAAATCATCATTCATCCCAACTTTTTGTAACCAAGCGCCACCGCGCGCCTCGAAATGCATCTCTCCAGAAGCAATGTCAACACCTGAGTCTACGGTCAGGTTTGAGGGACCCGAGGGACCACAGATTACGATAAACTACCAGTAGGGATGGTCTATTAAACTGCCAATCACTCATTAACGCAGAACCGTACTCGATTTTTGTCATCGCACTGAACTAACCAAGTGTGGATATGTTTGGATATGTGAACAGAAACATCAGTGAGGCTCAGATGCGTTCATGAAACCAAATCCATCTTTTCTGCCTCAAAAATCATGTCTTTCTCGGGGATTTCCCGATCTTTTGAAATTATTTTAATGCCATCAGTGGCAGCGATGCAGCATTGTCAAACCATCTTTTTTGGGGGGTCCCAGCCCACCAGCCCCTGGGCGCCGAAGCGCCCACCACCCCTGCAGTGCGATATTTCTCCGCTAGCTCCGCTGTGAGCTGGGACCAACTGGGCTGAGCAGCGATGCAGCAGAGGATTTGACGTACAACTACCTGGGCGACCCAGCGATTTCTTCGGTGCTGGAGTGATTGGGATTTTTGTTGGGATATATCCTCTGGCTATGACTAACTCAGCCATGGAAAGACTATGTTAAATTACCAGATGGTATATTGGGATATATATATTGGGAGTGTTTTTCTAAGAAAACTTGCAGCGTGGTCGAACTTCTGGGAGCTTGCTGTGCTGCGCAGCCAAAATGACCAAAGGGATGCCCTGGGATCATCTCGAATGGACACGAGAAAAACTTTTAGACCACAGGATGTTTGTATAGTTACTAAGACCACACACATATATATCCAACAGGATGCAGTGATGAGCTAAGTTGAAAATCATCATGAGCACATATGAATCATATGAGCACTCTACCTGTGTCTGATAGCTATCTCACCTCCAGCCCAGGGGGAGATCACAGGGAGAGCTGTGTGCAAATGTTTCCCTTTTTAGGCCGTTTTAGAAAATTCAAATCAGCACCCCCCCGGCTTCCCAGGTCACAATGGGGCTATGTAGAGCAAATCTTCTTTAAAACATCGTGTTCTGTTTAGAGAGGGTTTGAAGTTGCGATTCCCAGATTCTACACAGCCACCTGTGTTGCAGCAACGGAAAAATGGGGGACAACATATTGCCAATGCAAAGGCTAGTGTCGTCAAAGTCCTTCTGCCCACGCTCCAAGCCTCTTGAAACAGCCTCAAGCACCGGGTCTGCACAAACAGTGTCCAAACATGCCCAAACAACAGTTGTGTTGACACGATGAAAGGGAACTATAGGATAGTATAGGCTATAGTATAGGTGCATATTTCTGCGTTGAGTTGCTTTTTCCCAGGGGACTGCCGTGACACAAATCTAAAGTGACGCTTCGTGCTTCATTGCACCCGTCCAGTGGTGGAAACCACCAGCACCCGGCCTTCACAGCCTCTTCTGCTTGACTTGCATCTGCCACCTTGCCCTCGTTGTTTTGAGGCAAAAACTCGAAGGGCGAATACCGCACCTAGGACGGCTGGCACATCACTGATCACACCGAAAGCCTTGCCACAGGTGTTGCCATGATAAGGCACCATGGGAGAACCATCGGAATGCTCCTGTGAGCCATTTTTTTACATACCTGAAAAAAAGAGAAATCAACACCCCTCTCTCTCTCTCTTTTCTCCATCGCGAGCCTTCGAGGTTCAGAAGCGAGAAGCTGGTTCACTCATTCCAAAAATCACATTCGAAAACAAATACCCATTCTATATATATATATAACATTCGTCCGTTTTTTTTGAAATATGTTTTTCATAATAATTTGTCGTATTTATGGGAAATTCTGGGTCTTGTCCACTAATTACCGGGTACCCATCTCTTCGCCTCGGTGTAGATGATGTTCTCCTCTTTCCGACCACGGCAAAACTCATAGGAGAGCTCCTGGTGCAGCAAACGACCAGCCAGGCAGCCAGCAGTGCTGTGCGGCCCACCTCCAAAACATCAAATCTGCCACGGACAATAGGCAAAAAAGTGTAGAAGCAATCGAGGATAGGGAAGAGGCCGAGAATATCATCACCAACCTGAGGTACACATTCAAGTTCCAATGCTGTAGTTTCCAAGTCTCCAGATAGGGGCTACTATGTCTATCCATCCATCTTGATTCATGACAAATGTCTCAAGGTCATCCACTCATTACCTGCTGTTGAGCTGAATTCCGCAGCTGGGCGGCGGTGACCAGGGAGTGGAACTTCGCAACATCTCCATTGCAATTTCGGATGGCCTGACGCTTTCCAACGGCGTCAAAACTTCGCTTGTGGAAAGATTGGAACATGTTGCACCTTTGGTGCATCAACCTCCAGACTCTCAAGACATGTGTCGAACATCCACTTCTCTGATGGTGAGATATTTGTATAGTCTTTTCCCACCTCTCACAGGGTTGCTCCCAACACCCTAGGTACATGGGAGTAACTTGGGTAAAGGGGTGCTGCAAAATTACATATATCATATGTCCCATGCTTGTGGCTACCATGTACCTACGATAGGTCCGCGCGTCCCTGTCCAACCCACAAAACAGGCACACATGGATCAGGGTGGTTGAGGTTTGGCGTGAACAGCCCAATCCCTTAACCCCCCAATCCTTCCCCCATCAGCGCCTGTTGCACATCCAATAGCTTCCCATCCCACGGCGTGCGAACCTTTTCTGGGAGCTCCTAGCACAAGCGCCATGGAACCAGCCATGCGACAGCTGGAAGGTACTGGTGGATGAGGCGATTGATCCAACTACTTTGAAGCAAACTATCAGTGAACCGTCAGGGGGACTTGCCCCGAACATGGATATCTATCTAATGTTAATTGGTAATAATCTAAATTCATGAAATATATATATATATTATATATATATATAACTTATTATATTATATGTATAATGTGTAATTATATAGATGATTATATATATATACAAAACATAAGCATACATTTAAAGTAATGGACTCAAAGTATGGATACTTCACAGATCTCTCTCCCGCTCTATCTCCAAGCTTGGTCTTGTGCGTCTCGTCCGTCTTGTCCTCCAGGTGCTTCTGGGCTGCGCGGAAGAGCACCGCTGAGTCGAAGGAGCCGTCTAAGTGCACGTGCAACTCCACCTGCACGTTTTGGGATATGCAAATAATGCTTAGAACTGAAACGCACACATACATAAACATACATTAATCTTATATTACATGTGGTCGTGCAGCAGTGGAATATACTGGAATATCATGACAAAAAGCCTGCTGCGCCTCATACTTCCAGCCCGCACCACCATGACCCACCCCACCTTGGGTGCTCTCTTCACAGCCTCAGAATCCTCAGTGCGATGGTGGCTGGGCGCTTCAAGACTGTACTTTCCCATAGCTTGGCAGCAGGATACCACAGACAAGCTTAGACAAATGATGAATACTCATGAGAAATGCCACTGAAATGCTGAAACTTCAGACTTCATGTCAATATTCAAGTTGTGTCCCAGTCCCTCCAGTGCTTTCTGCCGCTGCACTTGCATATGTCATTTCCAAGGCACAGATGCGCCATTGGTCGTTATCGACGTGGATTTGAACAGGAAAGCGCCCATTTTGCACAGGCGTTTTCACAAGCACAGACCAGCGGATGAAGCTTGAACTGCATAAGGCCATGAACAAGGAGAAGTGAAGAGGTTGACATTGTAGTTTGGTTTGGTACATATTTTTCTTACATGTCCTGCATCTGAAGCAAACTCCAAAAGCAAGATTCAAACAGAACACCCAAGTGCAACCAGCTTTCTGCATTCAATAATCAATAAAACTTTTTCATGCTGGCCCATAAGTCTATAGACGCAAAAGAACATGACAATCACGATGACATGAATCAAAAACTAGCAGGCAATCAAATGATCTACCATCCGGTAATCAAACATGGCCAACTGGAAAATGCTCTATTTGTAGCAATTCAATGCAATTCATATGATGATCATAGATGATAGTCCCATTAAAATCTCCATTTATACTGGATTTTTGCACCCTAAATATACCACCCTTCACCTGCACCACTGGTGGTGGAGGAGCAGGTTCAACACCAGCATAGGCCTCCGCGTCCCAAGCGGGATGCTTACTATATTCGAATACTTATGTGGCGCAACATGGCGCAACTTATATCATAGTTGAAACAAAACATCAACAAACAAACCGAAAGTACCTGGAAATGCTGGCAAATATTGGCATTTGTTTTTGTCCTTCTTAGCCTAAGTTACTTGAAGTTGTTTAGACATGAAAGTGTGGGGGTAAAGCTGCTGTATACCTGGAGGCCTGATAGATTCTGCCTCCTTGCTTAGAGCCACATATGCCATGTGCAACTGGATCTCTCCAAGGCAATATCTTGGAGCCGTCAATGCACCAAACACACCAAATTATAAAGAAATGACAGGTTTGAGTAAGGCTCCGCTTAAGGCAAACCGTAAACTTTACAGGGAGCGGCTGCATATTGTCATTTGGATTGTATACCCACAGAGGCCTTTACATGTTTACTTGTACAAATCAATCCAATGACCAACAGATTGGCAGGAAACAAACATGTTGAAGCCACAAGCCAAATTTGGGTGGTTTTGGTCGAAGGGCCACCTGCCTCTGGACCCTTTAGTCTCAGCTCCTCGATGAACTCATCAAAAAGCCTCAGGATTGGAGATGCTGTTGGATTGGGCAATGGATTGAAATTACATACATAGGATCATAGGATGGTTCCAATCCAACTAAACTCACCACACTGACTGCAAATGAGGAGTTATGTTTGGCGCCTAAAGGAATCCTGTACAGCATTTTATGCATACCTTTTCTTGGACATGCTTTGGCTTGATCTTGATGGACCCATTGCTTGCCGGTCAATGTAAGTTTCACCTGGCACCAGGTATCATTTGTGGAACGTTTCCTGAGATAGGAACATGGATTGTTAGCCCAGGGGGGTTTTAATCTGAGACTGCCATATCATAAAACTGGTTCAAGGGAACATGCAGGAAATAATGGTTTTATCCAGTAAATCAATAAAAATACACACATGTATATATATATAATATGTATATATATATATATATATATATATATATGTATATATTATATTGGGGGGGGCTATGTTGCTTTCATCAAATTCTGCGACATTTACCTGAGGAATCAGCCCAGTCCCCCAATCTTCAAGGCACT